>OHER01000113.1_pt1 | contig 28984 bp, 23 predicted proteins | sample 1567381 | NCBI WGS metagenome assembly OHER01 (sample SAMEA3879600, study PRJEB24766) | human gut metagenome | biome: human-associated habitat; feature: feces | place: USA | collected 1985/1987 | reverse complement strand
CGCGAAAGGACGCGAAGAAGGTCGTGAGGAACGTAATCTGGAAGTAGCGATTAACCTGCTTCAGTTGGGAACTCCTTGTGAGGTCGTGGCGAAGGCGACCGACTTGTCCCTGGAGGAGGTTACTAAACTTAAGGAAAGCCTCTGAGTACGCGAGCCTTGACCACGAAGTCGTGTCCTTCCCGCTTAACCCGCTTAATGAGCGCCGCTTATTTGAGAACTAAGATCATAGATAGAATCGCGCCGTCTATGACCGGAGAAATCTGAACGTAGGGCAGTATGACTGATGGTGCTTCTTTCTTTCAATTCGCCAAGGAGATACACAAGAGACGAACTTGGTAAGAATGGACAAATGTTTATCACTGATAGTTCTCAGCTACAACATTATACGAGCCGAGCGACACATTCTCCTCTAAAAGCGGGAGGCTGCTGTTGCCTAAGGTGACATCTACGTAGATAGGGAAGTGGTCGGAGGCATCAGTGATGGTGCAGCATGACACCTGCTTGCATACCTTTGCTTCTGTTACCCATACATCAGGTCCGCCTTTCCAGAGGAAGATGTAGTCTATGCAGATCAGGTTGTCCGGCTGGTCCGGATTGTAGAATGTGGAATGGTCCGTTCTGGACAGCACTCTCCATTCGGATGTGAAGTCCTTCAACTCTACTGCGTATGGTCTGGTGTTCATGTCCCCGCAGAAAAGCACCGGTTTGCCTTTCTTCGCGTACTCAGCCTTGACCTTGTCTGTAATCTTCTTGGCGTGAACCGTGAAGGCGTCTTTCTGAAGGTGGGAGCCTAATAGGATAAAGTCCTCAAATTCCATGAACAGGCATACTCTGTCCTCATTATATTTGACAGTTGAAGATTCCAGTTTATTCAGTTTGAGGGAGGTCGGACTGCCTATATGCTTCAGAGTTTTCGGGTTGTAGGTAATCATGTTGCCCATACCGAGCCTTGCGCTTTCATAATACTTTTCCCAACCTAAGTTCTTGGCAATGGAGTTCGCGTCATTGGGTATGCCTCTGACCTCATTCATTACCGCGACATCTGCCTTGAGCTCCCTGGTGACATCGGCGATTAACTTGGTGCTTGAATTTCCGCCTTGAGAACATTGGCCGATATTGTAGGACATGATCCTGTACTTCTTGTCAGCCTTGAATTCGAGCTGGGCGAAGCGGTGGACATGTCCAGACATGAATTCCATGGACAGGAGGCTTCTGTTCATTGACCCTGACGCTGATGTGAATGTAACATCCACACGGTCAGACTTTTGCGAAGGTACGACAATGTAGAATGGCGCGGCCTTGGATTTGTCGAGGACCGGCGCATTCAGCGTCTTGAGGGTGTAGGTCTTGCCGTTCTTGAAAGAGACTGCTATGCTGCTCAGCTTGTCGATGCCTTTCATCTGGAAACACAGAACGCTCGACTTGCATTCGAGCATTACCGAATGCTCTCTGGTGCCGGACGGATTGTGATACGTGAGGGTCATGGCAGCAGGGTCGAAAGTTCCTGCCGTGTAGTTCTGTGTGGCAGGAACGTTTCCGGCATTGGTGGCAGGGAAGATGACATCTTTGATTACATTGTGGCCACGTGCGCCGCTTTTGTATTCAAATGTTCCTCTTGTCGAGCCAGCACCGGACTTCAGGCGGAAAACGGATTGGCCAGCATCGCCTGTTACAGCGACTTCGTCACCTTCGGACCACAGGAGGCTGAACTGTCCTGCGTTTTCGCTTCCGAGGGTAACCTTGCTTTCAGAACTGCTGATACCGATTACCAGCTCGTCGATCGGGCCTCCGTTATCCTCTTTTGTGCAGCCCGCTGCCAACAATGCGGCAGCGAGCAACATATGACAAATTCTTTTCATAATCATTCCAGCACTTTGTTAAACCATTATCAGCATCATGACACCCGTCATGCTCACCAGGACAAGTCCGATAAGTGACTCGTAAGGAATCAGCCGGAGCCTTTCCTTGAGGTCCATTCCGATAGAACCGCCTGTGGCGTGGAAGAACGAGCCGTGCGGAAGGTGGTCCAGGACGGTAGCACCAGCATTGGTCATAGCCGCCGCCCAGACAGCATTGACCCCGGCAGCGAGAACAGTCTGCGCGAATGAAGCAGAGGCAATCGTGGCACCGGCAGTCGTGCTGGCCGAAGCCGCACTCATCAGGATCGACGAAACAGGCGCAATCAGTGCTGCACCGCCGTCCCATCCTGCAATCAGGCTTATCAGCAGGTCCTTTACCGCAGACGCCTTGATGACACCCGCAATCGTACCCGTACCCACCAGGAGCACCGCAATCGGGGACATCTTCTCCAGCCCATAACTCATGCTCTCCAGCGTGCTTTTCCACTTGCGCGTCGCCAGAACCCCGGCAAGACCGCCTGCCGGCAGAGCAATGGCCGGGTCAATGGAGATGCCGAAAACCGGTCTCAGGACCATCAGCAGCACAGCCACAAGCGGGCCCGTGATACTTGCCATAAATGACGGCAAATCAGTCTTGGAACAGTCAGTTCCCTCCGCATCTTTCATATCCGAAAAGCCCTTGTCTGGCAGCATTGGCAATATGATGAAAATCAGCGCAGCCATTCCGACCAGTGCCGGGACAATACCCGCAGCCATAACTGACGACAGCGGCGCGTCATAGTTTTCCGCGGCAATGATGGTGTTCGGGTTAGGGGAGACGATATTTCCGCATTTTCCGCCACCGATCAGTGCCAGAAGCACTTTTCCCTTGGACAAGCCCATCTCCTTGCCGATCATTATGGCGATCGGAGCCACAGTGATGACAGCCACGTCGATAAATACGCCCACACCGGTGAGGATGAATACGGACAGGGCCAATGCAAGGAAAACATTGCGCCGTCCGGCCTTCTCCACGATGGTCAGAGCTATCTTGTCAGCCGCGCCGGTCTTGACCAACACACCGGTCAGCACGCCGGCAGCAAGAATCCTGACAATGGCAGGGGAGATGTCTTTCACGCCGGAAAACATCTCCCTGACAGTCAAGTCGAAACCCCAGCCTGAAAGCAATCCGCTGACCACAGCTCCGAGAATCAGAGCATAGACAGGGTGGCATTTCTTGAGTATCAGAATAATTGCAAGCGTAAGACCGATTGCAACTGCAATTGCGCTATTCATTGAGCAGTAAACGTTTGACAGTTTCGTAAATATTGTGTTTGGCAGTTTCCGGACGCATCGCTTCAGCCAGGCTCATCCCTTGTGGGCTTACGGCCTCGATGATATGGAAACCGCCTTTCAGGAGCATCTGCTCATCTCTGATGGCGCCACTCACGAGCGCGACCGGAATCCCCATCCGTCTTGCTCTCTCGAGAACGCCGGCAGCGGTTTTTCCCTTCAATGTCTGGTAATCCGAGCAGCCCTCTCCGGTGATGACAAGATCTGCCCCTTCAATGACTTCATCGAAATCGATCTGGTCCAGAATCATGTCCACACCACGCCTCAGTTCCGCACCCAAATACGCACGGAAAGCCCCACCAAGACCGCCTGCGGCACCTGCTCCTTCCATATTGCTTACGTCAATGCCGGTGTCAGCCAGTATTTTCAATGCATATCCGCGCAGTCTTTCCTCCAGCACTTCCACATCCTCTTCCGAAGCCCCTTTCTGCGGACCGAAAACGCGGCTTGCCCCGTGGGCTCCGATGTATGGAGTATCCACATCGCAGGCTACCGTAAACGACAGGCCGCGGGCCCTTTCCAGAAACCCGTCTGCGCTTATCATTCCCATTCCGCCGTCATTGGTCGCGCTGCCGCCGAGCCCGATGAGGAAGCGTCTGCAGCCTTTGTCGATGGCGGCCAATATCAGTTCGCCCAATCCTTTGGTGGTGGTAATCAGTGGATTGCGCTCCTCTTTGGTCAGAAGCGTAAGTCCGCAGGCAGCAGCTGATTCGATGATGGCGAGATCTCCTGCCACCCCATAAACAGCCTTGACAGGCCGGCCAAGAGGGTCAGAGACTTCAGCCCATTCCAGATGACCTTCTAATGTGTCCACGAGCGCATCCACAGTGCCTTCCCCTCCGTCAGCTACAGCCAGCCGGACGATCTCACAGTCGGGATACACCTCGGCCACGCCCTTGGCAGCAGCCCGGGCAACCTCAGAGGATGACAAGCATCCTTTATATGAATCACAAGCGATGACTATTTTTTTCATACCTTGATAAATATGTCCTTTTTGTACATCAAGTGCAGAATCAGATAATTCAGCAGCAGATAAGCCGACCAGAACAGCACCTTGTCCCAACCCTCTCCCACGAGATTGCACAGTCCGCCGCAGAAGAAATTGACAGTATATTTCAGGTCAATGAACTTGGGCAGCAGGAAGATGGCGATGGAATTCATGCCCACCACCTTCAGCGGAAAAGCCCATTTCTGATAGCCCTTGACATCGATTATCCAATAGAAAAGCGCAAGCATAGCGACAGAATAACCACCCACGACAAGAGTGAAGGAACTGCTCCACAGCTTCTTGTTCAGTGGAAGCCAATGTGACCATACCAGTCCGATGACAGTCATGACCACAGCTGCTGCGAGCATATACAGGCACTTCTTGTTTCCGCTGTGCTTGCTGAGCCGCAGATATTCGCCGGTGAAGTTTCCCAGCATTGCCGTAACTACAGCCGGGAACGTACTCAGCAGTCCCTCAGGCTCATAGACGCCTTCCTTGTATATGCGGCCCGCGAACAAAGTCCGGTCGATATACGCGGCGATACTGCCCTCGACACAATGCGGCGATGTTCCTGCCGGCGCGTCAGGAGCCACAATGAAGCTCACTGCCCCATAGCCTGCCAGGATCAATGCAGCGATGACTATCCGCCAGCATGGCCTGAAATTCATATACAGAATGGAAGCCAGCATTCCGGCAACTCCTATTCGCTCCAGTACACTGAAAAACCTGTGCGGTCCGCTCTGGAATTTCAGCAGTCCGTTGCATATCATGCCGAGAAATACCAGCATGGCTGCTCTCCAGAACACCTTCAGGTAAATCTGGCCCTTGGTCCTGCCTATGCTTACCTGCTTCGCGTAGGAAAACGGAAACGATACTCCCGCTATAAATATGAATAGCGGGAATATGGTATCGTGATGTGTCAGACCGTCCCATGCCACATGGTGCATCTGTGCTTCCAGCCAGCAGGATTCCCCGCCAGGGAACAGACAGCAGATGGCTCTGATGAGGTAGGCGAGACCTGCTATGAAAAGCATGTCGAATCCCCTGAGCGCATCCAGTGATGCGAGACGTCCGTTTGACTGTAGATTATTCATGCCTCAAATCTGCATTGTACTTGTTCCAGAGTTTTTTCACGACCTCGATTTCGTCTCCGCTCTTCTCGGTAGGGAAGCATGTCGTGTCGGAAATCCAGTTCCATTCGTAGTCCTTGCATTTCTGGGCAAACTCGTTCTGGTCGAAGTGGCCCCAATTTGCGAGGACGTCCTCGAAGAACAGACCCCATCTCTGCCTGTAATAGCCGTCCATCATACCGGACCACTGCTTGCAGGCATAGTCGAAAAGCTTGCAGTCCTTGTTGCCCCAAGTGCCCAGGAGATTTCGTGCATTCTTCTCGTAAAGCGCTGATTCTTCGGCATTTGTACCCATGGCCTTGGCACTTTCGAGCCATACGCCGAGCAGAAATTCCTTTCTAGTGGCCAGCAGCGTGTCCATATCCGAAATCAGCGCATCGAAAGCCTCTGCATTGGCCTTGAACGCCTCTATGTCACCATTCTTGTAGTCAGCTGCGAACTTCTGCTGAATCACCGAAGCATAGTCTGCGAGCACCTGACGGGTGATATCTACGATGTCGTACCTGTAACCGTCGCTCCCTGATAGTTCATCAATGCAGGAATACAGTGTCTCCCAGGCCTTTACGAGGTCTGTCCGCTCATAACATTTGTTGGTATTCGTGCAGCCCTTAGGGTTCTCCACGAAGGTCGGACGTCCTGAGATGATGGACTCGTGACCGCCATTGTTCACATTGTTCTCGAACGCGGTGGCGAAAATGCCCTTCCAGGCCTCGACCGCTGCAGGAGAGAGCTTGCCATAACGGTTTGTCGTATAATTCTTTATAAATGAGTCAATGTCCACAGGCCTGCCTTCGTTCCAGACATTTTCCAGCATGAGTGCGTAGATGATAGGGGTGTGTCCGATGCCCTCCGGAGTCAGACCGATGCCGCTCATCCTTCCTGAAGTTGAGTCTGCCAATGCAGCAGCAGGGTCGTTGGCCACGGAAGTCGCGTTTCCGGACAATGTTATGTTCTGTCCGAAGTTCTGGAGCATGCACCAGAGCCAAGGTTTGCCGTAGTAGGCATGTGTACGGTTCCAAACCGGGAATCTCTCGCTCCACAGGTCGAGAATCAGCATCTTGTCATCCGGCACAGCAGACAGAAGTGCCTGAATCTGAGGGTCATGCCAGAAATGCCTTTCGTGATGGAACATCCATCCCTGCATAACCCATACGGCCTCCGGATCCACCTCCGACATTGCGTGGTAAACCTTGGCGCTTACCCCTTTCAGATATTCGGGGTCGTCCGTAGGCGGTATGTTTTCATTAAAGGTATCGGCTGTGTAATAATGGTTTGTACCATAAATCTCTGTCTGCGTCTCGAGGAACAGCTTTCCGATTTCGGAGAACATTTCCTCGGAAGGGTCCAGCACATAGGTTTTCGGGAAATTCACCCACTGCGTGTTCTTAGCCTTCACGTCCGGGAATTTTTCGATCAATGCAGGGGGCACGTGGCCTGTAAATGAAGGCAGAATCGGAGTCATGCCCAATGACCTTTCCCTGTACAGAATCTGTTTCTGGAGTTCCTCATGTTTTTCCATAAAGCTCTGAGGAAGAGGACCTTCCCAACCATCCAGATTACCCATCCAGAACCAGTTGAAATATGCAGGTCCGCTGAAGAACGACTCGAGGTCTTTGTCAGTAAGGCCCAGCTTGTGGTAAACCCTGCGCCAGATGGAATTCTGTCCGGTGATGGCCAGCGGCATATTGATACCGTTCAATGCCATCCAGTCGATTTCCTTCTGCCATCTGTCGAAGTCCCACCAGCTCATAGAGTAGTTGAATGTGCAGTAGTTCAGGTAGTAACGCCATTTGTACGGAGACGTTTTAGTCACCTTTTCCTCCGGCATAGGCAGGCTTTCAGGAAGAACGGTATTGCTTCCGCACCAGCTCAGGTGGAAGCCGCAGAAGTCACGCAGGTACTGTCCGAGCGCACTTGCGATGCTTACTCCATTGTTTCCGCCAAGTATGATTTTCCCGTTTTCGGCGCTGAACTCGAAGTAGTCGAGACTGTCCTGACGTTCCGGAAGAAGACGGACGATGAAGTCTGCTGACCTGCCGGAAGTGACACGGTCAATGAGGCCTTTCACGGCATTGACCTGTTCTTTTTCTGTAAATACGGTCTGTGTCGCCTTGTCCGTGCCGCAGCCGACAAGAGCTGAAGCGACAAGTGTCAATGTCGTGAAAATGATGGCTGCGCGTGACATCCACGCCATCCAGGATGTGCTACTTTTCATTTGCTATGAGTTCTTTTGCGACCTCCAGAGGAGAGTCAAATGGTTTCGTATTGCTGTGATAAGGGGTGTTGATCCATTCCTCTTTCCATTCTTCCATCATCTCCGGCTTTTCGGAGAAATGGATTTCAATCCGCGGAATGTAATAGTCCTTTATGAGTCCGGACCAGAATCTCGCCGCGTAGTCCTCCTGCCATCCTCCCCATGTGGTGATGAGCCTCTTGGCATTGGCCTCCCTATGATCCTTTTCGATGCTGCTGCCTTCATTTCTTGCGTCAGCAATCCATCTGTCTAGCCTGTGGAGAGGATGGGATGCGAGCAGGCGGTCCACGTCGGAGAGTATGGCGACGGTCTTTCTCAATTCTTCCCTGCCTTTTTCATTGCGTCCGAGCTTCAGGGCCTTTTCATAATGTCTGTCAGCGAGTTCCCCGAGCCAGAGTGAGGCAAATTCGATGGCGTCATTGAAATAGAGAGGTGAGTCTGCGTATTTGTCCGACAGGCTGAGGAAGATTTCCACTGCTTTTCCGAAGTCGTCGTTTATGTCGTGACGGCTGACTCTTCTCTGGTCGTGCACCACTGTCTGCCAGGTGAAGCGCGGGTATGAATATAGTGAACTATATACGGATTTGTGCAATAGTTTCCAAACTTCCCTCATTCTTTCGTCGCTGAATCCATAGCGTGCGCGATAGTAGCCTTCCAGCCAGCGGTCTATGTCAATGCTGTCTTTCGTCCAGCCCATGTCTGCAAGCAGTTCATAGACAACTTCATTGTTCTCAAGGCCTTCCGGGGCGCTGCCGAAGCCGACAAGATTGTCCGCATATTCTGAAGCAAGCGCTTCTGCCGATGCTGTGGCGTACATGTCCAGGTCACCGGTCGGGAGGACTTTTCCTCCGAAATTCGGCACATAGCTGTATATCCATTTCTTTCCGTGGAAGCCCTGCTGGACTTTCCATGTCTGCTCGGTGTGCCATACCCATTTAGGATAGTCATTGCCGAGGTCAATGATGATCATCTTGTCGTCAGGCACTTCTGAGAGCATTGCCTTGAGGCTTTCCGGATCCCAGAAATCGTGCTGGTAGCCGAATGTCCATCCTTGAGTAACCCAGATGGCATCAGGGTCGCCGGCGGTGATGGAACTGTAGATGGACTTGCCGTATTCTGCGAGCAACTTGTGCTTGCCGACTGTGTCTCCTTCCTCTACAGGCAGTTTCATTTCATTGAAACTATCTGAAAGCCAATATCTTGCCTTGCCGAATTCTTTCTCCCACTCCTGTACGAAAAGTTTTCCGATTTTGGTGAACCACGGTGAGTCAGGGGAGAGCACGCAGGCATTGTCCTCAATCGGGAAGCCTCCCCAGGTGAGCTGCCGGGCTTCGATTTCAGGATGTTTTTTCATCAATGCGGGCGGGATGAATCCTGCGAATGCCGGGGCTACAGGTTCCATTCCGAGTTCTCTCATCCTGTCGAGTATCTTGTGCTGGAGCTTGACCTGAGATTTGTGCCAGTTGTCGTTGAGCGGGCCGTCGAAGCTGTTCAGGTTGCCCATCCTGTGCCACGGCAGGTGAGCGGCTCCCGTGAAAAACCGGTCGATTTCGTCAGACTCCAGACCGAGCTGCAGCCATACCCGTTTTGCGATGGCTTCTGCTGCCACGCTTGCCAGAGGCATATTCACTCCGTGAAGGGCCATCCAGTCGATTTCCTGAGACCATCTGTCCCAGTTCCAGTATGGTGCTGTGTATCCGAATGTGCAGACATTCAGGAAGTAACGCAGCTGATACGGGGATGTGGCTTCTTCTTTCCAGTCAGGCCACTCCTGCGGGATGTCTAGTTTGCTCCCGCTCCAGCATATCATCGAGCCGCAAGCGTCGCGAAGGTATTTGTCCATCGCGTAGCAGATCGCGCTCGGACTGCTGCCCTTGAGTGTGAGGTGGCCGCCTGTGGCTTCGATTTCATACCGGTCCAGCCCTTCCGCCGTCTTGGGACTCATCTGAAGTGAAACATTTTCGAGTTTTCCCATTGTCCTTGTCAATACTCCTTCAGAGGCATTGACGTAATTCTCCTCTGCCGTTTTGCCGCCACTGCAGGACAGGACAAACGGCACGATTGCGCACGAAGCGATTATTCCGATGATTCTTTTCATTGCTGAACCGGATTGTTTAGATTTTAGTATTATTACTTGGAAAACGGGGAGAAGGTCAGTCCTCCCCGCCTTTATTGTGCCTGCAGGATTATTCTGCGATTTCGCACTGGGTCTTGATGTCGAGATAGACTGGTTTCATGAAGAGATCCTTCGCCTTTCCCGGATCAATGAACCTCAAGCCATCCTTCTCTACAAAGGTCTGGGCGTCATCATATTCGAACATCATAACCTGGATGAGTCCGTAATAGTAGCGTGGAGTTTCTTCTCCTTTTGCTTGTCTTACGGAACGGATGATAATGTAGTCGCCTGCACGCTGAACTTCCTCAAGTGACTTGCCGTTGCCTGCTCCAACCCATTTGCGGATATATGTCTTGCCGCCGAGGCTGGTAGGTTCCTCAGTTACGCCGAGAGTTGAGTTGTCGAGTTTTCTCTGAATTTCGCCGAGTGCATAGAAAGCCTTGATCTTCTCAAGGTTGGTTTCTGCTTTCTTGAGATTGACGAATATATTGTCAACAGCTGTGAAGAGTTCAGGATGATAGCTCTTGCCTGCCCATGATCCTCTGACATATCTCATTGTGAAATTAATGTCAACATTCTCGTCCATAATCTGATGGTCGCCATACTTGTAAATGTCGCACTGGCGTCCTGTTGTTCCGCCACCAAGAGAAGATCTCTTCATTCCCGAGTACATATAACCTCTCTGGCTTGAGAGAACTACATTTTTTGCTGTATTCTCTAAAACATTGAGGAAGCAGAAGCTGGCGTTCTTTCCGTCCACAGCGAGGAGATCGTTGAGGCTGAGGATGTGCTCGACCTTGCCGCCTACCTTCACTCCGTGCATTGAGAAGAATGATTTGGTGTCAGAACCTGCTCCGGTGAATTCGTCCGGATACTTCTCAGGGCTGTTCTCGTGGTTTTCAACCTTGTTGTCTGGGTAGAGTACGGCAGAGTCGTTGAAATAAACATCGCCTTTTGGCTCTCCTGTTACCTTCGGAGCGTCGAAGTAGAACTTCTTGGCAGCGTCAGAAGTTGAAAGAACAACCTCGATTGCGTTGATGTCCTTCGAATCAGCAAAGAACTCTACAGATGCAGTAGTGCCGTCGATGCTTCCTTCCTGAGCTTCTCCGACAACTGCGAATGTGCCGTCTTCAGCTTTCTTTGCACCGGTGAAAACAACCTTGTCAATAGCAGTGTTGCTGGTGATGGTTCCTGTAAGTGCGACCGGTTCGCCGTAGGTGAGTGCCCCTACAGTTTCAAGTGCGAACTCTGCATCAAGTTCCTTCTTGCCGTCATTGTTTTTGTCGCAGCTTGCTAACAACATAGTAAGTGCTGCTGCGAAAAGTAATGTTTTTTTCATGATTTTTGTAATTTATGTGGTTGATAATAAATTATTTCATTTCAATGTCAGCTATTACAGGGAAATGGTCAGAGAGAATTTTTTCTTTGCCGACTCTCGTTTCGATAAGTTTTACACCATTGCCCTTTCTGCTGTAGATGTAGTCGATCTTCATGGACGGCTTCATCGTGCTGTATGTCAGTTCCCTGTTGGTAAGATCATCCCAGCCTTTTCTGAGGAATGCCATTTCCGGGCTGTCAGGCTGTGCATTCATGTCACCTGCCAGGAATACTGGATTCTTGATGCTCTTCACCTTCTTTTGGATGAATTTGACCTGCTCAAGTCTCAATTCCGCAGAACTTACTTCCAGATGAGTACAGATGTAGGTGATAATCTGTCCGTCAGGAAGCTGGATGTCAGCTATGAGCATTGCTCTCTGTTCCTTCTTTCCGATGTTCGGGAGAAAGACTCTTTCGCTGCGGACGATAGGGTAGCGGCTCAACAGTCCGATGCCGTAATATCCGCCACGGTAGTCGATGGTCTTGCCATAGATTCCGAACATTCCGGTTTCTTGAGCGAGTTCATTGATGAACTTGACTCCATTCTGTTTCGGAGCTCTTTCGCGATGCGTGTCCCAATCGCATTCCTGAAGCGCGACAATGTCGGCGTCAAGAGATTTGATATAAGACCCGATTTCCGTCATTGAGGCAATTTCTCCGAATCTGAGATTGTAGCTCATCACGCGCAGTTTGCTGTCTCCTGCGAAGCTGTTCATGCAGAAGAGAAGTGCAACAGCGGCTGTGACAAATCTGAGTTTTTTGATCATAACTTTATTTTTTCGATAGTAATTCTGTAATAATCAAGGTTTACCGTTTTCTTGCTTTCAGCGGTCCTGCAAACGTATTCAGGCGGACAGATGACGTAGAGACTCCATCCCTCTACACCTTCAGAAATGAATGAGCGGCAAGAATATGATGCGACTTTCTGTTCAAGTTCTTTTTCGAGTCCGTTCTTCACCCGTCCTATTATGACAGCATTTTCCGAAAGCTTCACGCTCTTTTTGCTGAAGATTTCATCCAGCTGCGCCATCTTGTCGATTCTGCTGGTATAGATGGTTGTTCTGCCGGGAATACCTGTCTGTATGTGTATATCGGCTCCTCCGAGGAATACATCTGAATCGTATATGCCGTCGAAATCGGCAATTGCCGTTTTCGTGATGATTCCGCAGCCTTTCGTTACCTGCATTCCGGTCGGCTCCTGCTGGACGAAATATGGCCAGATATTGTTGTCCCTGCAAATCTTCATGAATGGATTCGAGTCTCCTACGGTGAAGTCCATTCTGTCAAAGAAGAATATCACCGCCTTTTTGCCTTCCGCACCGAGAATGTGGTTTTTTGCTATGCTCACGTCCCTGCGTGCAAAATAACTGTCCTTGTCCTTGAGGTCGGTAAAGTAATCTACCGCGAACGTGTTGTTGGCATTCATCTCTGCCGGCGGTTCGGGCAATTGGGATGAAGGTGGAGTGTCCGGCCCCTCTGGGCTCTCTGTATTTTTTGAGCAGGCGCAAAGTAGAGCGGCTGCAAGTGCTGTCGTCAATATGATTCTTTTCATCTCAGTTTTCCTCATAAATCAGGTCCGCCATCACAAAGCAGTGGTCTGACATGTCAGGCCTTGCAATGATTTTGTAGTTTTCGTACTTCCATTTCTTGGGATAGCCCATAATGTAGTCCAGCTTCACTTTCGGATTGTCGGAAGGTATGGTGAAGCCGGTTCCTTCTCCGATTTCCTGCCAGGTGTTCTTGACATATCTGATAGGGTCGCTGTCTTCTTCAGCATTGTAATCTCCGATCAGCAGGGTAGGAGTCAGCTTGTCCTGCTCGAAGATTTTCTTGTTCACGTCAACGAAATTGCGGATCGTGATTTCTGAAGATTCGAGTGCGAGATGCGTCGTGGCAACTCTCACTGTACCACCCTGAGGCAAGCGGACATAAATCCATCCGGCGCTACGCGGCTCACGCGAACCTGCGATAGTGCTGATGATCTTTTCTGCTTTGAGGAAAGGATATTTGCTCAGCAGAGCCACTCCGAAACCGCCGCCCTGATAGGTGAATGACTTGCACCAGTATGGGAACATTCCGGTAGCTTGGGCCAATGCGTTGAGAAAGTCCGTGTTTCCGTTTCGTTTTGTGAAGTGGTCCACCTCTTGGAGACATACGACATCTGGAGCGTATTCGTTGATAAGCTCAGCATAAGGTTCCACCTTGTGGTCGGCGTAGAGTGCACCTTCCTTGATGTTCATTGACATCACCCTCAGGCCAAACCTCTCTCCTGCAGAAGCCTGCAGGAAGGAGGTGCAAATAGCCATGAGTGTGACCGCAAATGCAATTGTGATATTTCGGGTCTTAATCATTTTGTTCTTGTGGATTTGATCAGTTCCATCCCGGGTTGTTCGGAGCGAGATTCGGGTTCAGCTGCATCTGTTTGAACGGAATAGGGAGAAGATAATTCTTGTTCGGATCAAATGTCCTGTTTGATTCGAGGATAAGGTACTCCTTGCCGTTTACTGACTGCCATTTGAGCTCTGAGAGTTTGATCTTGAGTCTGCTCTGGTCGAGATAGTCTTTTCTTACTCCGAGAAGAGGTTGTCCGAGAAGTTCGCCCTGTTTCCATCTGATGATGTCCAAGTATCTGTGGCCCTCAAGGAAGAGCTCCACACGGCGCTCTCTCCTGATTTCAGTGCGGATGTCTGAACCGGCAGGAGGAGTGAGAGTCATATGAACCATTCCGACGCGGTCGCGAAGAAGGTTGATGCTCTTGTCGAGGTCGTCTTGGGTGAGCTGTCCGAGCATTTCCTTTGCCTCTGCATAGTTCAGAAGGACTTCAGCGTATCTTATGATAATGATGTCGTTGTCGTCGTGTCCTACGAACTTGACGGTCTCGGGCTCGACATACTTTCTCGTGTAGTAGCCGGTATAGGTCATGCAACCATCCTTGTTATTGTCAAATTTAGGATATGTGAAGATTGATTTGTCTGTATTCAGCAAATCGCCGCTTGTTCCGCCTTCCCATTTTGTTCCCGGGGTGAGGATGGACATAGTCATTCTCGGGTCTCTGTCTTTGAATACATCTTCGTATTTGGTCACGCTGTCAGGATTCCAGATTTGTCCGTCCTTAGTGAGATAGCACTCTATCATGCTTGCTGTAGGAACGAATCTGGCATAGTCCCCCGGCACCCAACATTCCCTTGAAAGGTTGTGTGATGTCCTTGCCGTCTCGCCGAGGTCATAATTATAGACGAACGCGATAAGGGTTTCGTGATTTTCGCTGTTTCTTGAAGCTCTGCCCTTGTAGGTGAAGAGGTCAAGGTAGTCGCTTTCAGGATGTCCTGTGCTGTAGAGTTTGTAATAGGAGGAACTCATTGCCCTTTCGCATGCTGAAACGGCATCCGCATATCTTCCATTGTAAAGGTAGATTCTGCTCAAAAGGGCGAGGGCAGCAGTCTGAGAAATGTGTCCGAAGTCTGCCGAACCTGCCGCAATGTATTCCGGGAGAGCCTTGTAGTGGTCCTCGAGGTCTTTGGTTACTCTGTCGATTACATCTTCTCTCTTGTCTCTTCCTCTGTACACGTCAGGAGAATCGACATTGAGTTCATCGGTAATGAGAGGAACGTCGCCGAAGAAGCTTGTGAGAATCCAGTAGTTGTAGGCCCTGTAGAAATATGCCTCTGCGGCATATCTTTCTCTCACCTCTTCCTTTACACCGGTCGCGCGCTGGTAGTTGTTGAGGAAATAGTTGGTCTTTCCGATACCGCTGTATGCCGCATACCAGACGGAATTGATCTGGCTGATGTCGGAGGAGAAATATCCTCCGCCGATGTTTCTCCAGGCTGTAGATACTGCCCACGGAGCGCTGTCACCTGCGATTTCGGTCCTGTTGAGCCATTCCTTTCCGACAAGACTGTTGGTGAACGTGTTGGTTACACTGCGAAGGTGCTGTTCTGTCTGCCAGAAGTTCGCGTCCGTCAGTTTGTCGTGCGGTATCCTGTCAAGGAATGAATCGTTGCAGGAAGTCAGCATCAATGCTGCGGCCATCAGAAATATATGTATGTTCTTTTTCATATCTGACTGTATTTTCAAATTTCTTGATGATTATGTTTCTACTTGAAACTGAGGTTGACGCCGAATACGATTGTTTTTACGAGCGGATAGTATCCTCCCTTGGAAACAGGGGTTTCAGGGTCGTATGCGTAGAAGAACTTGCTGAAAGTGAAGAGGTTGTCTGCGGATACATAAAGTCTCAGATTGTCGATTCTCGCTTTCTTCATCCATTTCTCAGGGAATGTATAGCCGAGCTGGATGTTCTTTACTCTAAGGTAGGACGCATCTTCAAGCCAGTATGTAGAGAAGGTGTTCTGGTTGAATCCTGTGTTGTAGGTAAGACGCGGATATGGCGCATTCGGATTAGGATTGGATACCACATCGTATCTCTTCATGTGGATTTTCTGTGGATAAGCTGCCATATCCTGGAATGCGTGGCGGGCTGTTCCCTCAAGGTAGCCGTCGCATTTTCCTACACCCTGGAGCACGAAACTGAAGTCGATGCCTTTCCATCCGAGATTTCCTCTCACGCTGTAGGTGTAGCGAGGAATGCTGCTGCCGATTACTGTCCTGTCATACTCCGGCATGATTCGTCCGTCAGGTTCCCCGTTAGGGCCGCTCAGGTCCTTGTATTTGATGTCACCAGGCTGGTATTTGTAACCCATGACAACAGGAATCTTCGGGAGATTGTAGGTGTGGGTCTCAGGATTGTTGATCTTGAAGTCTTCAGGCGTCATGAGACCGTCTGCTATATAACCGTAGAAAGCATCGATAGGATATCCGACCTGACGGATCTGATAGCCGCTGAGGTCCGGTTGGTTTCCGCCGAGATCGACAATCTTGTTCTTGACGTCTGAGAGGTTGAATCCGATTCCGTACTGGAATTCTCCGATCTGGTCTCTCCAGTTCAAGTCCATTTCCCAACCCCTGTTGTTCACTTTTCCTGCATTCTGTTCTGAAGGTTTTGCTCCCATCTGTGAAGGATAGTTGAATTTGAGAAGGATGCCTTCGGTCTTCTTGTCATACCAGTCGAAGGTGAAGGTGAGCCTGTTCTGGAACATAGCGAGATCCAGTCCGAGGTCAATCATCTTGATCTTCTCCCAAGACAGGTTAGGATTGGAGAGAGTTGTCTGCACATATCCTGTGGTTGCCTTGGTTCCGATCATGGAAATGCCTGAGGTATATGCCTGAAGGACAGAGAGGTAAGGATAGTTTGACGAACCTACGTATTGGTTTCCGAGCATACCCCATGACGCTCTGATCTTCAAGTTGTCGAGGTACTTTCTGGTAGCTGCCATGAAGTTCTCTTCAGTGATTCTCCAACCTGCAGAAACAGAAGGGAAGAGTCCGCCGCGGTTGTCTTTGTGGAAACGTGAGGACAGGTCGTAGCGCAGGTTGCACTCGAGCAGATATCTCTCGTTCCAGTTATAGCTCAATCGGCCGAAACCGGATCTGATTGCCCATGAAGAATAGCCGGAATCGTTGCTCATTGTCTCCGGATCTCCAAGACTGAGGGTAGGCTCCTGCTCTGTGCTGAGATTGTTTCTTGAAGCTTCGAACATGCGGGCAGTGTACCATTCCTGGGACATACCGACAACTCCGCCGAGGTTGTGCTTTCCGAAGTGGAAGTCAAAGTTGCTCTGAAGGATGAATGTCTGCTGGATATTTCTGTAGTCAATGTTCTTGATGGAGTTCGGTGACTGGTATCTGTTGGTCTCCCCATTGTCCGGATTGACGAAAGTGATGGTCTTCTTGAGAATGTCTTTCAATCCGTTGTAGGATGTGAGGTTATATGTCGCGCTGACGTCCCAGCCCTTGAGAATGTCCACTTTGACAGTTTCCATTATCGAGAGTTCGTCTGCATCTGTCTTGATCCTGCCGCCGTCGTACAGGACAGCTACCGGGTTGGTGTTGCCACCGCCGTATGCCCATGATCCGTCAGTGAAGCGGAGAGGAGCATTAGGTGCAATTCTCATTGCATTGTAGATGGCTCCGCCGCCGCTGGTGAGCGAACTTACAGGAGAAGTCACTTTTGTGGTGGTGTATCCGATGTTGGATGAGATGGTGACTCTGTCAATGAGTTTCGTGTTGATTTTGAAACGTATGTTGTGCCTGCGCTCTCCAGTGCTGTTTCCGGCTGTGAGACCGTCCTGGTCGAAGTATCTGTAGGACAGCATGTAACCGCTGTTTCCGAGGGTTCCGTTGAGGCTGACAGAGTAGTTCTGCTGAGGAGCTACCTTCTTGAGGACTTCGCCTACCCAGTTGGTGTTTCCGAAATAGTTAGGGTCCGAGTTGTTGCGCACCTTGTCGAAATGTTCAGGAAGCCAGGCTGCCGGGCTGCCTACATTCTTTCTTGCCTCGTTGTCGAGGGTCATGAACTCGATCGCGTCGCACATCTCCGGCAGTCTTGTCGGAGTCTGTATTCCGGCATAGGCTGAGAAGTTGATTCTTGTGACGCCGTCTTTTACAGTGGCTAGTTTCTTGGTGGTCACGAGAAGGACACCATTTGCTGCCCTGGCTCCGTAGATTGCTGCGGAAGCCGCGTCCTTGAGGACTGATACGCTTTCGATGTCTTCCGGGTTGATGGATGTGATGTCACCTTCGACACCGTCGATCAGAATCAGAGGATTGGCATTACCGATGGTTCCCACTCCACGTACTCTGATGGTGGTATTTGCCTGTCCTGGCTGTGATGAGGAGTTTACGACCGTCACACCCGGGAGAAGTCCCTGAAGTCCTGAAGCGACGCTTGAAATAGGTCTTGCATTCATTTCTTCACTATTGATCATCGCCACCGCACCGGTAAGATTGACCTTTTTCTGGACACCGTAGCCGACAACGACGGTCTCCTGAAGCATCTGAGTATCTTCAGCGAGGACCACTTTTCTCGCAGCTGCTGAACCGGCAACTATGATCTGCTCCTTGTAGCCGAGGCTGCTGATTCTGATCTTGGTCTGGGCTGAAGGTACTATGAGTTCCCAATTTCCGTTGGCGTCAGTGATGGTGCCGCCCTTTGCTCCTTCAATCAGCACGCCTGCACCTATTATAGGCTCTCCGGTACTGTCAATGACAGTTCCGCTGGCCTTGAATGTCGTCTCTTTAGTTTCTTTGTCAATGTCTTTCTTCTCCTCGCTGAGCACGATCTGATGACCGTTTATCTCATATGAAATGGCCAGGCCGCTGAAAATTCTGTCGAGGATGAATTCGATGCTCTTGTCCTTCGCATCGATGCTTACCAACGCATCTTTGTCAGGGAGCATGTTACTGTAGAAGAAGCTGTACTCGCTTTCGTTCTCCAATGTAGCAAGGGCCTCCGTAAGAGGAACGTCCTTGAATGAGACACTTATCTGTCCGTGCAGAGGTGCCGCATTCATCAATACGCTGAAGAACAACGTGATGATTAAAAGTTTTGCTTTCATTATTATTGTTATTGGTGTTATTGTTTTGTTTTTACATGGTGGTCAGGCATTCCGGAACTCGGGCGTTATTTGCGTCCCGTGCGCCGTCTGCTGAACTTTATCGTGTTGTAGTACATCTGGGCTTCCACCGGCGATGTCGCTGTGATAAGGTCAAGCACATTGTTCAGAGAACTGTTTCTCACAAGTCCCGTGTAGGAGTAAGCCGTCACGCTTTCGTCCTCGAAGATGACATTGACATTGTACATTCTCTCGAGAATTGCTCCTATCTCCTTGAGGTTGTTATTGTTGAAGAAGAGTTCATTGTCACGCCAAGGAATGAGATGGTTTTTGTTCGGCGCGTCATATTTCCTCATCTCGCCGCTTTTTACATTGTATCTTATTTCCTCTGCCGGCTTCATGAGCATTTCCGTTCCGTCTGCAGTCGCCTTCACGCAGCCTTCGACCAATGTCGTAACTATCTCAGGTTCAGAATTGTACGCCCTGACATTGAACTTGGTTCCGAGAACCTCGACCTTCATCTGCCTGGCTGATACGACGAGCGGAATCTCTTCATTGCGGGCGACTTCGAAATAGGCTTCGCCATTCAGGTCAATGTCGCGGTTCTTCACATTGAAATCAGATGCATAACGGATCGAACTGCCAGAGTTGAGCATGACCTTGGTTCCGTCCGGGAGTGAAATCGTGCTTTTCTGACCGTTCGCGGCGATGCACTCAAAGACATTGGCCTCGGCCTCTCTGCCCTTGCCTGCCACGAATCCTGTAACGACAGCTATGGCGACCACGGCAGCCGCCGCAGTCCACTTGAATATTCTTCTGAACAGCAGTTTCTTCTGTGCCTTGATTCCGATAAGCAGTTTTCTGCGGATTCTCTCCTTCTGGATGCCGGACATTCCGGTACCTGCGTTCTGCCATTTGGGAAATGCGTATTCGTCGAAAGCCTGCGCTGCATCCTCCTCGTCCATCATGGCGCGGAGCTTCGCATTCTCTTCGGCTGTAGTCTTTCCGGAAAGGTATTTTTCAATCAGTGAATGAAATCTTTCGGTTTCCATATTCTGTGGTTTTGCTATATGTATCCACAGAATCCATAAAACCTTACAAGAAAAATGAAAAAATTATAAAATTTTGCTCAACTTAAGATTACCGCCAGCATCAGAAGCTCTGAAATCCTCTGACGGATAGCGTTTTTCGCCCTTGCAATCGGGGTTTCCACGGTTTTGGGAGAAATGTCCAGACGTTCGCTTATTTCGTGGACGGACAGCCCCTCGATAAAGCGCATCTTGTAAATCATGCGGCGAGATTCCGGCAGGGCGGCGATTGCAGCTTCAGCTTCCTCCAATATGACGGCCGTGTCTCCAGTCTCGAACTCTTCCTGCCTGGCAGCGTCGCTATTCGACACATAGTCAATGTATTTCGATGCGGTCACCTGTCTGCGCAGTTCCTTGAACACGGCATTGCGGGCTACGACATAAAGCCATGCCGGCACGTTTCCGTCAGGGGAAATCGAGGTCCTGCGGATCCACATCAGGGCGAAGCAGGACTGCGTGATGTCTTCGGAAAGGTAAGTGTCTTTAAGGATGGCGTGGGTGAAATTGAAGACCATTCCCGCATACTTGTCATACAACGCCGAAAACGCCTCAATAGACGAGGCATTCAGCTGCTCTATGAGTATATGGTCTTCTTTCATGATGTAGCGGGAGTTCTGTGTTGCTACCACAAAGATAGGAAATAAAGTCAAGTTTCCCGCTATAGCTTGGATTTTCAGGCCTCCGAGCCCTCTACAGGGTGCACCAGAAGGTGACGATGAACGGTATTGAAAACTCGAGCACAAAGCCGTGGAACAGCGAAACCACAGCATGTTGCCTGCCGGAAGAGTCCATGATGATAGGCAATGTCGTGTCCATCGAAGTCACTCCTCCGGCTGCAATCGGCGCCAACGGTCCTGCCACCTTCACCAGCAGCGGCGACAGGAGCAATGTGAACATCTCCCGGACAATGTTCGAGAGCAATGCGATAGTACCGAGTTCCGCTCCCTTGTACTCTGTAATGAAGATACTGGACAATGAATAGTATCCGAAGCCTGAACCGACTGCCAGACAGTCTGTTGCACTCCGGCCGTGCAGCAGGAGAGCAGCGGCAAGTGCTCCTGCCAATGTACCGAGAAGCGTACCGACCGGAAGCAGCGACATCCTCAGGTCCAGAGTCTTGAACTTGGATATGAAACTGTTGTCGCTTCCCACTCCTGCACCCACGCAGAAAAGCAGGGCGCAGAGGGCATAGAACGTAAGATTGCCCTCAGATATGCTTGGGGGAATCAGGCCGGACAGTCCTGCGGCAATGCCGATGATGAAGAAACTGATAATGACAAGGCTGCCTTTCATCTCGATTTCCTCCTGCCTATATATTGCCACAGGATCCATGCGAAAACGCAGCTTCCTGCCGTGCACAGCGTCGCAATCACGACTGCATCCAGTCCGAGTGAGGGCAATGCGGATATGATCTTCTTGTTTCCGCCGACTTCCACGCCGAGCAGGAACAGCAGAATCCATATGAGCAAGGTCGTCGCCTTGGAAATCCATTGACAGTCCCGTTTTCTCAGGAGCCATCCGAAGGCAATGCCTCCGAACATGCAGCCGATAACTGTAAACATCTATTTGTCAGTATTTTGCGGTTTCGTAATGATTCTATGCTGCGATTGCAGAAATGCTTTCCTGTTCTTTTCCAGTGTGGCCCGTTCAGTTTCGGGCAATGCGAAATCGCAGAATCTTTCCCATATATAGTTTACGGCCTGCTGGGACGGGTGCACCATGTCTTCTGCATAGAAACGGTAGTCCCGCAGCTCGTCCATCATGATCTCATAAGCAGGGAAGTACGCGCATTGGTCCGGATGATTCTCAACTACCGAATCCACGGCCATAAGCAGGGTGCTTTTGCTGATCTGGTTGCCGTGCGCGCCGTCTTTGAGATGCCGTATGGGGCTGACTGTGAATATGAAACGCTTCTGTGGATATTTCCCGACAAGAGAATTGAGCAGTACCGAACAGGTCTTCAGCGAAAGCCTTTCTCGGGTGAATTCTTTGGCATCCCGTTTAAGGCAATTGGACACGATCTCGCCTGTGGCATTGAACCGGAAGGTCCAGACTGTGCCGAGCGTGATGATTATCGTGGAAGCCTCGCGGAAGAAGGCTGATGCCTTGGCAAGTGATTCATTTGCATTGACAAGAAACTCTGCGCTTGTCGCCCTTGCGGCCGCGGTGTGGTGGCTGAATGAACAGACAAGCTGCGATCCGGCGCCCATCTGAACGCACTCGTCTTCGCCGAACGGAACAGCAGAATCCAGCCTCCGAACTGCATTGCAGACGGAAACCGGATTGTACAATGTTCCAAAAGGATTGGTGCAGGCCCGGAACCCCATGTTCTTCATTATGAGGCCGATATTGTCGGAAAAACAACTGCCGAGCAGCAGGATGCTGTCATCGAAACTGATTTTTATCTTGCTTTCCGGAATATCCACCGGGGTCTGCAACTTTATCATATTTTGTCTGTTTGTGAGGAAAAGTTACTTTTCCAGGGATTCGATTACTGAAAGGTTTGCTTTCCTTACTCTCGCCTCATCCATTTTCAGAACTTTGCGGTCGTAAGTCATAAAGCCGTTCACCTCGCCTTCCACGTCAGTGGTCTGTGTATAGACTGCTGCGCTGAAACCGCTTCTGACCATTTCTTCCAGGTCGCGCGCATATTCCACGTAAACATCTGTAACCTCATCTGAGTTCTTGTACTGTACATAGCCCCAGTTGCGGTCTTTCTGCCACAGATGGCCCTCGAGAGGCAGGCCGATTCCGCCGTATTCACCGAGGACAGTGACGTAATTGCTGTCGAAGAAACGCTGTTTAGGACCCGGATATCTGTGCTCGTCGAGGATGTCGCCGCATTTTCTGTGGTTTCCGCCTGAAGCCGAGTTTACAAGTCTGGTAGGGTCGAGTTCCTTGGTGTATTCAGCGACTTTCTCAGTATCGAACTGTCCCCAGGCCTCATTGAACGGAACCCATACGACTATACAAGGGAAGCAACGTCTGGCCCCGATAATCTCGGTCCACTCCTTATAGTAATTCTTTTTCCATTCGTCAGGTACAGGTGTGTCTGTGCCCTCGTCCCAATTATTATAAACCCACTTGTTGGTGGTGTTGTCCGCGATACTCGGCATATCCTGCCATACCATCATTCCGAGCTGGTCGCAGTAGAAGTACCATCTTGCAGGCTCTATCTTGATGTGCTTGCGTATCATATTGAAGCCCAGTTCTTTAGTCTTGACGATGTCGTATCTCAATGCCTCGTCGGTCGGAGCTGTGTAGAGTCCGTCAGGCCACCAGCCCTGGTCGAGCGGGCCGAACTGGAACAGAGGCTTTCCGTTCAATGCCATTCTCTTGTAGTTGTGCGAGTCGGTGACCACGGAAATTTCCCTCATTGCAGCATATCCTTCCACCCGGTCCATAACCTTGCCGCCACGAATTACAGAAAGGCGCAGTCCATAAAGGTACGGGGAATCAGGAGACCAGGTCTTTACTTCCGGCAATGTGACTGTAACCGCCTTGCCTTCAGCTGCTTTAGCGCTTGCGATGACCTTTTCGGCCGGCTTCTCAGGAGAGTATCCGACGCCGCCCTCCAGCACTTCTGCCAATATGATGTCGCCTTCGGCTGTCCCTTTTGTCAATGTCTTGACCGTCAATGATTTCGTATCAATGTCGGCTACGGCTTCATAGCTCAGGAAGCGTGTTTCAGGCACTGTCTCCAGCCATACGCTCTGCCATATTCCGGAAACCGGAGTGTACCAGATTCCTTTAGGCGAAAGCACCTGCTTGCCCCTCGGCTGGAATGACTTGTCGCTACTGTCTGCGACTTTCACCACGAGCTTCTGCTCGCCTTTCACATTGAGGTATGGGGTGATGTCGAACGAGAATTCCGTAAATCCGCCAGTGTGCGTTCCGAGAAATATATCATTGACATAAACATCCGCTTTCCAATCTACAGCGTCGAAGTTGAGCATCGTCCTCATTCCTTTCTGGACCTTGGCCTGGAACGTGGTGCTGTACCACAGGTTCTCATTTGGCTGAAGGATTCTTCCGACTCCTGACAATGATGACTCGATGGCAAACGGCACGAGTATCTGGCCGTCGTTTTCTGCCGGCTGAGGCTCTCCGCATTTGGTGACGGCATAGTTCCACAGTCCGTTCAATGATTTCCAGTCGCCTCTGACCATCTGCGGTCTCGGGTATTCCGGATGGCAGGATTCTGGAGAAACCTGCTCTGACCAGGTTGTACGGATGTTTTCGCCTGCCGGAGCCCAATTCTGAGCTGCTGCCGACAGCGGTAAGGTCAATGCTGTCGCAATAACTAGTGTAGTGATTCTGTTCATGTTATTATTGTGTGTAATAATTTGTAACGAAATTAAATCGAATCCTCTAATTTACGGTTTTTCCGTTAAAATTCGTACATGTTCAACCCTGTCTCTTCGGAAAATTTCCTGCCGAGATGAGCCTTTGACGGGATTACTACCAGTTCACATGCCCCGCTTATGACTGCGGAGAAAAGATGTCCGCAGATGGCGGAACAATCTGAGCGTCCGAACGTTGCGTGAAGATGCAGATACACATTGCCGTCCTTCTCGGAGATGTTTCCGGTGAGATTTGCCATTTCCATCTGCTCCTTGAACTCCATGTCCACATATTTCTTGGTGGCAGGGTTCAGAAAACGCAGAACCACATCATTCACGGCTCCTAAACCATAAATCTCTCCTGCCAGGATGTTCTCTTTCCTGCAGAATTCGGTCAATGCTGCAGCAACTTCACAATGATTGTCAATGCTGAGAATATATCTGTCTTCAGCTTTCGTGTACTTGTACATAGTATAATAATTATAGGTATATCAGTATGGCTATCGCTCCGACTGCTGCTGCAATGACTGTTTTTATAAGCTTGACAGTCAGCCAGCTGCGTTTGTTTTCGGCGATCAGCGGCAGGCAGGCGTGCCCGTCCTGGGAAATGCAGTTGGCGAGCAGGACCGGGAACGGAAGAATCCCTGCGGCGAACATTGACACGAAAACAAGGTGCGGGCCCGACTCAGGAATCAGTCCGGCAGCGACCGCAATCACGAGCATAAGCCAGATGTTCCCCTTGATCCAAGTCTCGATGTCGATATAGATGGACAATATCCCGAATAGTGCGAGTACGCCGAATGTCCATGCGAAAATCGTAGGCAAATGCCTCTTTATCACGTGTTTCCATACGTGCTCTTTCAGGAAGTGGCGCAGGTTGTGTGCATGATTGCCGTGCTCTTCGCCCTCTTTGTGATGATGGCCGCATTTCTCGTGGTTGTCCTCGTTATGGTGATGGCAGCAGTCCACGTCCTCGTGGCAGTCCTCCCCGTGATGGCTGAGCTTCTCCCCGTCGTGATGATGGCCGCAGTCGCAGGAATGGATCTCATAATTGTCGTCACGGCTCCTGTCCGCGCCGATGTTCATCATCTTGCCCTTCTTCTGCATTGACCCGACAATGATTTCTGTCAATGCACCTATGCCGATTCCGAGAACGAAAAGCCCGCACATCATCATCAGCGCAGTGCCTGGAAATTTCGCCAGCATTATGAATGCTTCGTCGCCGGTAGTGGCTATCAGCGTGGCCAGAAGCGCGCCGAATCCTATCATTCTGTGAGAGTAGAGTGATACGCCTGCAAATCCGCCGAGGCATCCCGGTATGAGACCGAGGGCCGCAGAAGTCACGATCTGTCTGCCTTTGTGCTTCTCGAGACTGTGAAACATTTTTCCCTGAGTGCAGACATTGAAAATCTCTATCAATGTCATCATCAGTATCACGAGCGCGCAGATTTCTATACTTTCCTTGAATGCATCTATGAGTGCGTCAGGTATATCGTGTGGCGTGTGGGGAAGTTCTCCGTGGATGTGTAAAGGTAAGATGAACATAGGTTTATTGGTAAATGGTTCCCGCGATATAGAGGCTTATGACTGGCCTGAGCGGTGAATTGGTCGTCAGAATTATAGCTGTTTCATTGTCCCCGACAGGGAGATTGCCCGTGTCAAGTGTGCATTTGAAAGAATTTTTCCCTCCGGATGGCGTGTCAATGAACTCTGCCGGCACTTTCACACTGTCGTTTTCCGCATCGCATTTGTAAATGTGAAAACCGCTGCCACCCATATTCTTGTAGGAGAATGTTGCTGTGACAGCAGTGCCTTTGCGGACTTTTCCGAAATGGTAAGTACTCGCGTCGAATATCGGCTGGGCTCCGTTTTCCTGTTCCTCGGCTGTCCAGGAAGAGAAGTCTTCCTTCGTGAAAGCCTTTATGCTCAATGCTTTATATGGCTGTCCGTTCACTACGGGAGTTGCGAAATAAGTGTTTCTGCCCCACCTTGACCTGTCTGCCGTGACGATGTATGTCATTTTAGCCGTGGCTCCGGCCGGTATCGGATTCGGCGAAACGGAGACTGAAAGTCCAGGCGACACTTTCGTAAATGAAATCCTGGCAGGGGAGTTCCCGACATTGGCCACGGTCACTCCGTCGCTTTTCTGTCCGCCCTGTGACAGGTTCCCCAGCTGGAAAGAGGATTTGCGCAGGGCCAATGCTCCTCTTCTTTCAGGATATAATTCATTGAGCGACAGTTTCTTGGTATGGACTATCCCTCGAAGCCTGAGTATCACCGGCTTCTTTACTCCAGAAATATATACTGTCAATGTCTTGTCGAAAGGGTAGGGGCCTTCGTCATTGGTGTAGGTGGCTGAAATGGTGCCTGACTTTCCCGGCAGAACCGGTTCGCGTGTCCATTTTACCCTGGTGCAGCCGCAACTGCTTACTACATTGTATATGACTGCCGGTTTGGCAGATATGTTGGTCACCGTGAACGTGCAGCTCTGCTCTCCCTGTCCTACAGTGAGGTCGCCAAAGTCGTGTATGGTCTTGTCGAAACGCACAATCCCGTCATATTCAGTGGTTTTGCCGTCAGTTTTCACCTGAGCGTACAGAGCCGCCGAAAATAAGGCTGCGGTGATAGTCGCAGCCAGATATTTGTAAATCTTCATCATTGCGTCTTAAGTTCCTGCAAAAATCTAACCACTATTGATTATTTGACAGATTTCACATACATTTGCATTCGTATAAAAGCAACAACCAAAAGAATTTTAATATTATGGCTTACAAAATTTCTGAATCAGAGTGCGTAGCTTGCGGTACTTGCATCAGCGAGTGCCCTGCAGGTGCTATTGTAGAAGGCGATGTTTATCACATTGATCCGAACCTTTGCCTTGATTGCGGCACTTGCGCCGGTGTTTGCCCTATGGGCGCGATTCATCCGGGAGACGAGTAGTACGCGTCTGGAATCCGACTCGAGAGAGACCTGCGGCTATGATGCTGTCGGCCTCTCTCTTTTTTTTGTGCTCTAAAATGTATTGAATTTAGAAAAATATTCATATATTAGCGGGTTGTTTGATGGTTAATTACTTAATAATTAGATAATGAAACTTTCTATTTTTAACACTCTCCGTGCGGCAGCCTATGCAGTTGCGGCCGGACTCTTCGTTACTGCGGCAGTAGGATGCGATCCTTCAAGCAGTAATGACAAATCACTTTCAGTTTCTGACAGGTCAGTCATTCTCGATGGTGAAGGCGGCTCTCAGAAAATTTCAGTTTCAGCAAACGGCGTGTCATGGATTGCCACAGCTGCTGATTCTTGGGTGAAGGTAACTCCTCAGTCAGGAACCGGTGACTCATTTGAAGTAGTTTCCGCTGAAGCGAACAATACGGCTGAAATGAGAACTTCTTCCATTACTTTTGAGGCTCCAGGCGTAAGTCCGGTTGTGGTTTCAGTTCTTCAGAACGAAGGCTCAGGCTCTTCTGTCAGCGGCTCCGGCTATGAGGTAAAGAGCGTTATGTTCGCTTACTATGGTGACGGCCTTAACACTGGCGGAAAACTTGCTAATGTTGCTGTCTGCCTGTTCAATCAGGTTCCTAATGAGACCACCGGTAAATTCCAGAGTTATCCTCTGAAGGTCGTTGAACTTGTTACCAGTGTGCCTTTCAGTGATAACTACGAGACTGCTTGCAAGTCAGTTCTCGGTCATTCATACAAGACAAGCAAAACCGATAAGGAATATACTATCAATATCGCGAATTCATATTATGCCAATATGATTTCTGAAAGCAATACAGATGAGAAGGCGGTCGTTTCCGCTGAGCTTACTGTATCTGAATTCCAGTCGAACGGTACTGTTAAAGTTTCCTACAATGTGACATTTGATGACAAATCCACAATGAGTGGAGTGTTTGAGAGTGACAAGGTTTTCCTTGCGGACTACAGCAAGGCTGCTGATTCTACATTGGAAAGTGACATAAATCCTGTATTTACAAGTGCGACGGCAACAATATATGAGCTGGAAAAAGTAAAAGAATGTGCATTGGCCCTGGTTGATTTTACAGGTCCTACTTCTGATGGCCAGGATGTTCTTGCTCTTGGTATTTATACTGATTATGCGGATCTTACTACACTTGATCTTTCAGGAACATATAATTGTATAGCTGATAATGCTGATCTTGTACCGAATACTTTTGTTCCTGGTGCATTGAAAGATACAGATGACGGTAGGGTCAGACTGATTCCGACAATCTACTATCATAGCACATCTAAGGGTGTTACCGCGTATGCTGTTCCTCATTCTGGTTCAGTAGTGTTCGCTAAATCAGGTGAGAAATATGATGTAACATTCAATTTCAAAGATGGCAACGGCTTCGCTATCTCCGGTAAATGCACTATCAGTATCAGTGCGTCAGTCGGAAAACTCGGCACGTCTTCAGCAAGTCCATATTCAGTGAAGGTGGCTGATTTCGCCCGCAAATCTAACATCGGTGTTGCCAAACTCCCTTCAGTGAAGTTCGAAAGATTCTAATCAGAATACGTCATACGGCTTCGGGCCAGTCTTTTTGGCTGCCGGGCTTAAACAATTTCAAGGTCGACCATTTTCCCCGGTCGGCCTTTTTTTCTGTCTAGTCCTGAAAAAGTTTACCGATGTTGAACACGATGCGCAGCGCGTAATCGGCTATGTATTAGCATTTTAGGCGTTTTCAGAGTTGCCAAAAATCTAACTCTGATTTTGGTTAAATGCTTGATATTCAGTTATTTGCAGGTTGCGCTACAAGTCGTCATCAGACGACCGACCGGGTCCGGGTATTTGCGGCAGCAAATACGTGGAGGACGAAAAGGCCGCGCGGAGCGTCAGGGTTTGGGACAGAGTCCCAATAAAAAACAAGGCTGAGGGCCTGGTCCTCGCGGGGGCTTCTTGCTGCCGCACGTGCCATCTCTGCGTGGCTTTCCATCTCTGCGTGGCTTTCCATCTCTGCGTGGCTTTCCCTGCCCGCCAACTCCGGCCCGGCATCTGATGACCTGTCTCAATCCCCCTAACCCCCTTTTCAAGGG
>OHER01000099.1_pt1 | contig 33900 bp, 40 predicted proteins | sample 1567381 | NCBI WGS metagenome assembly OHER01 (sample SAMEA3879600, study PRJEB24766) | human gut metagenome | biome: human-associated habitat; feature: feces | place: USA | collected 1985/1987 | reverse complement strand
CCGTACGAAGTACTTAATGTCATTGCGAGCGTAGCGTGGCAATCTCCCGGAAGGGTAACAATATAATTACTTAATAATCAGATTGGGAAACAGTTAAAAGTAAAATAGTAAAATATTGAACAAAAGTTGGAAAATATTGTCAAAATAAGGAAAATTCCGCCGTGGGCGGATTTTTTAATGGGAAAAAATTGCATTAAAAAAGGCACGCGGTTTGCGTGCCGATTTTGCTTTTATTTGTTATAAAGTGTTGTTGCCAAAGGTGTTTTCCTCGTCGGACGAAATGCTGAAAGCAGGGCGGGCGGGATCGTTTCCGTTGTAGTACGCGCGTCTTACGTCGTCATAGAATTTCACCGTCGAAGTCATAATATACGGCGTCAGCCAGATATAAAGGATACCGAACGTGAACGCGCCCAGAATAAACCAGCCGACGAAACTCAGATACATCAGGAAAAGTTTGCCCTTATAGCCTTTCATAATGGCCTCGCTCTTTTTGAGAGTCTGCCATACGGAAAGGTCGGGCTCGTCGCGAAGGACGTAAGGGTACATCGAATACGCAAGCCCTTTGATAATGCCCGGGACGACGAGAAGTATTGCCCAAAGCGCGCACAAAATCGTATTCAGCACGACGACGCCGATTTGTTTGAAAAATATCTTTGCGGAATTGAATCCGCCGAAAAGCACTTTCCATTTATTGACGTCTTCGCCGCGCGACCAGGCAAGCACGTTTTGAGCAACGCCGATATTCAAGGGGATAAGAACAATCGTAATAAGCACGTTCAGAACGTAATACCAGCCGAAAACGCTTGACGAAATCTCCTTTGGGATATTGTCGGGATTGCCCGCGATTATGTCGGAAAGATTTGACAATCTGTCGCCGAAAATCCATTGCGGCAGCGAGTTTGCCAAAGACTCGATAATGCCGACGACAAGAAGTACCGACCAGAACATCCAGAGCCTTCCGCGAATGAAATCGCGCGCGTTTGATTTTATTACTTTGTTATCAAGCGGTGTGTAAAAATTATCCATATTTTTATTATAACAAAATCCGAATACATATTCAAGAGTTTGAAAAAAAATTCTTGTAATAGATTATATGATATGTTATAATAACTATTGACTCCATACGGAAATTTTGACTTTTGGGAGAATATAATGAAAATCAGCGATCTTGTTAAAATTGTCGACGCCACGGTGTACGCACCTTCAAATAAAGACGTCGAAGGCGAAATCATGGGTGCGTTTGCATCCGATATGATGAGCGACGTCCTTGCGTTTGCGAAAAATCAGGACGTACTTATTTCGGGACTTTGCAACCCCCAGACCGTACGCACGGCGGTAATGCTGGATATGAAATGCATATTGCTTGTACGCGGCAAGATTCCAACCCCCGACATGATTACGCTTGCCCGCACAAACGACATCGTGCTTTTGTCCACGATGTATAAAATGTATACCACCTGCGGTATCCTTTACGAAAAAGGACTGGGCTCAGGCGAATATCACGAATAATGAACTGTATCCACGTTGAGTTCGAAGTGCCCGGCAACAATTTTTTGTCGGCTGGGAGCGCAAGCGACTCGGTAAAAAGCACGCTTAAAAAACTCGGAGTGCCCGCGCCTGCGATAAGGCGGGTGGCGATTGCGATGTATGAGGCGGAAATCAATATGGTGATTCACGCCGGCGGGGGAAGGTGCTATGCCGACATTTTCGACGACCACATAAGAATAGTTATGAAAGACGAAGGCAACGGTATTGCCGACGTCGATCTTGCAATGCAGGAAGGCTATTCCACTGCGACCGACGACGTCAGAAATCTGGGTTTCGGCGCGGGAATGGGGCTTCCGAATATCAAAACGTATTCCGACAGATTGAAAATCGACACCGAAGTCGGCGTCGGCACGACGCTTACCATCGAAATCGACTTTGATTGACAAAATCGGTAGTTTAAGAGGGAAAAATGAACGAAGAAGTTAAATCTATGCTGAATACCGTTATGCTCGATCCCGATAAATGCAAGGGATGCATAACCTGTATGAAACGATGTCCGACCGAGGCAATCCGCGTGAGAAACGGCAAGGCGAAAGTCTTGTACGAACGGTGCGTTGCGTGCGGCGAGTGCGTAAGGCTGTGTCCGCATCAGGCAAAACTCGCAAGTTTTGACTCGTTCGACGTGATCAACAATTATAAATACAAAATCGCCGTGGTTGCGCCCGCTCTTTACGGGCAGTTCAACAACCTGGACGATATAAACATTATACTGAACGGGCTTTTGCAGATAGGTTTCGACGACGTGTTTGAAGTAAGCCGCGCGGCGGAACTCGTAACGGCTGCAACGAAAAAGTATATGAAACATCACAAGTACCAGCAACGCCCGATAATTTCGACGGCGTGTCCCGCGGTGCTCGAACTCATACTTGTCAGATTCCACTCGCTCGCCGACAGATTGCTGCCGATGAAAGCGCCCGTGGACATCGCCATAAACCTTGCAAGGGAAGAAGCGGTGAAAAAGGGCGTGAAAAAAGAAGATATCGGCGTTTTTTTCATTTCGCCTTGTCCTGCGAAAGTGTTTGCGCTGAAAACGGGAATGGGGCTTGAAAAACCCGAAGCCGACGGCGTTCTTTCGATTGCGGAAGTGTACAAAAAACTGTTGCCGGCAATGAAAAGCCTGACCGAGGTGAAACCGCTTGCAAAATCGGGAAGTCTGGGGCTTTCGTGGGCGTCGAGCGGCGGCGAAGCGGCAGGCGTATGTGACGTCAAGTTTCTGGCTGCCGACGGCATCGAAAACGTCATAAACGTTTTGAAAGAACTTGAAGACGATAAACTGCAATATCTTGATTTTGTGGAGCTTAACGCCTGCAACGGCGGATGCGTCGGCGGCGTGCTGAACGTTGAAAACCCGTTTGTCGCAAAGGCGAGAATAAGGGCCCTTCGCAAGAATCTGAAATACACCGCAAGCGAGCCTATCGCCGAGGATAAGGACGAATCGTTTTACCTGTGGGATAAAATGCCGGAGGTCAAAGACGTATTCCGCCTTGATGAAAACAGGCGCGTTGCAATGCAAAAACTTGCCGTTATCGAAAACGTATTGTCAACCCTTCCGGGGCTTGACTGCGGCGGTTGCGGCGCACCGAGTTGCAGGGCTTTTGCGGAAGACGTCGCCGCAAACGAAGTAAGCAAGGACGAATGTGTAAGATACGAAAAATGAGGTTTATATGAAACTTTCGGAACTTAAAACCAAACTTTGTGCAAGAGAATTATATATGCCCGATCCCGAAAGGGAAGCGGACGGCGGTTACTGCGGCGACTTTCTGAGTTTCGTAATGCAGCGCGCTCCCGAGAACAGCGTATGGTTTACGGTGATGACAAACGTCAACGTCGCGGCGGTTGCGTCGCTTACGGGCGTTGCTGCCGTCGTTGTGTGCGAAAGCAGTAAGTGCGACGTTCAGCTTGTCGAAAGAATCAAAAAAACCGAAGTTGCGCTTTTTGAAACCGACCTGGATATTTTCGGCGCGGTGAAGGCGTTTTTAGGCGTTGAATAATGACGAAAATCCTGTATGATTTGCATATCCACAGCGCGTTGTCGCCGTGCGCGGACAATGATATGACGCCGGTGAATATCGGCGCGATGTCGTCCGCCAAAGGGTTGCAAATCATTGCCGTTGCCGACCATAACGCGATTGCGAACGTCGCTGCGGCAAGGGAAGTCGGCGAGGCTCTGGACGTTATCGTCGTGCCCGCGGTTGAATTGCAAACGCAGGAAGACGTGCATATTCTTTGTCTGTTTGAAACGTTTGAAAACCTGCAAAGTTTTTTTGACGAAATAAGTTTCAAGGATTTGAAAAACCGCGAGGAAATTTTCGGCGAACAACTTATCGTGTCAAGCGACGACGAGGTCATCGGCCGGGAAGAAAGGTTGTTGCTTGCAGGCGCGAATTTGTCCGAGCCCGATGTAAAGCCGCTTGTCGAAAAACACGGCGGAGTTGCGGTGCCGGCGCACGTCAATCGCGACGCAAACGGAATCGTGGCAATCCTCGGCGACGTGCCGGATTATTACACGGCGGTGGAACTTTCGTCCGACTGCGACGAAGAAACCGCCGCGATGTACGCAAAAAAATACAGGCTGATTTTCGACAGCGACAGCCATACTTTAAGCGATATCGGCAAAACGCAAAGATATCTTGAAATCAATGAAATTAGCGAAAGGGGAATTTTATCATATTTAAGAGGTGAATAAAGTATGTTAAATTGCAAACAAGAAGTTGAAACCCGCGTTGAATGGATAAAAAATCTTCTGAAAACCACGGGCGCAAAAGGTATCGTTTACGGTAACTCCGGCGGTAAGGACTGCACCCTTGTCGGCATCCTTTCCAAAATGGCGACCGACAACGTAACGGGAATAATAATGCCTTGCGAAAGCAGCCGCAATTTCGGTATCGACAGGGAACACGCGATACTCGTCGGCGAAAAATACGGCATCCCGCAAATCGAAATCGACCTGACGCCGGTCAAGCAAGCGTTCCGGAACGTGCTTTCGGACAGTATCGGCGACTGCGCGATGGCGTATGCAAACATAAATCCGCGCCTTCGCATGACGACGCTTTACGCATACGCTTATAAAAACAATCTTCTTGTCGCGGGCACCGGCAACCGCAGCGAAGCGATGATGGGCTATTTCACGAAATGGGGCGACGGCGCATACGATTTCAACGTCATTTCCGACCTGACCGTCAGGGAAATTTACGAGATTTTAAGGTATCTCGGCGCGCCGAACGAAATTATTGAAAAGGCACCGTCGGCAGGTTTGTACGAAGGGCAGACCGACGAGCAGGAAATGGGAATCAAATATTCGGAAATCGACGACTATCTTCTTCTTGGAAAGGGCGACGAAAAAACGATTGAGATTATTAAAAAGCGCATAAAAAATACCGCCCACAAGAGAAATCCCGCCGTTACTTTCAAAAAACCCGAATAAACATATAAAAAATGATAACCCCGTGAAAATCGGGGTTTTTTCACGGCAAAAACAGCCGAAAAAAGAATGCATTTTATTTATTTATAAAGAATATATATATTTTGATATATTACAATATATTTTGTATGCGTTTTGCTTTTCAAAAGCAAGCGGATATGTTATAATAGCAATTAGTTAAATTTTTCACAATTATTCTAGTTTTACTCAGAGGGAAAGAAAATTTATCAAAACAAATCAGTAGGAGGACAAAATGGCAAAAATCAAACTCACGAAAGTTCCGTTTGCCGGTACGCCCGAACAGGACGCGAAACTTACCGAAAAACTCGACGAACTGAAAGGCGTTCCCGGTGCGCTTATGCCCGCGATGCAGACAGCGCAGGAAATTTACGGATACCTTCCCGTCGAAGTTCAGAAAAAGATTGCCGACGCACTGGACGTTTCGCTTGAAAAAGTTTTCGGCGTCGCGACATTCTATTCTCAATTTTCGTTGAATCCGAAGGGGCAGTATCAGATTTCGGTATGTCTCGGCACGGCATGTTACGTAAAGGGCAGCGGCGATCTTCTTGCCGCGATCGAGCGTGAACTCAACATCAAGCACGACGAATGCACGTCGGACGGCAGGTTTTCGCTGCTTGAAACAAGGTGCATCGGCTGCTGCGGACTTGCGCCCGTACTTACCATCAACGAAGACGTGTACGGCAAACTTGTACCCGCGGATATCCCCGGCATTATCGCAAAATACAAATAAGATATGAGAGAATTGTCGCTTAATATCCTGGATATCGTTGAAAACTCGGTGCGCGCCGGCGCGACGCTTATAAAAGTGTCGGTCATCGCGAAAGACGGTTTTCTCACGATTGAAATCGCCGACGACGGCAAGGGTATGAGCGAGGAGTTTTTAAGGAGCGTTACCGATCCGTTCACTACGACGCGCACGACGCGCAAGGTCGGAATGGGCATCCCCCTGTTCAAGATGGCGGCGGAAACCGCAAACGGAAGTTTCGATATAAAGTCGAAATTGGGGGTAGGTACGACGGTTACCGCAAAGTTCGAAATCGACAACGTCGATCGCGCGCCTCTCGGCAATCTTGCGGAAACGGCGGCGACGGAACTTTTCGACGGCACGCCCGACTTTGTCTGGACGTTTACCGTGGACGACCGTTCGTATTCGTTCGATACCCGCGACCTTAAAAGTCAACTTGACGGAATTTCCGTCGACAATCCCGAAATAACGCATTTTGTAAAAGAATTATTAACCGAAAATTTTGAAACAGTCAGAGGAGGAACCGATTTATGAAATCAATAGCCGACATCAAGGCAATCAGAGATAAAATGCAAGCCGACAAAACGACGCGCGAAACGTCGAAAGACGGCGACGTAAGAATCGTCGTCGGCATGGCGACTTGCGGTATCGCTGCGGGCGCACGTCCCGTTTTCAACGCGCTTATCGACGAAGTTGCGAAACGTGATCTTGAAAACGTCAAGGTTACGCGCGCAGGCTGCATCGGTATGTGCAAACTTGAACCTATCGTCGAGGTTTTCGTGCCCGGCGAAGAAAAGGTAACTTACGTCAAAGTCGACGCCGATAAGGCGGTCGAAATCATTGAAAAACATATCGTCGGCGGCAATGTCGTCGAAGAATATCTTTTGAACGAATAGGAGGACGGTTATGTTCAGGTCACACGTTTTAATTTGCGGCGGTACGGGCTGTACCTCCAACCACAGCGCAGATCTTATCACGGAGTTCGAGCGTCAGATCAAAAATGCACACCTTGAAAACGACGTACAAATCGTTAAGACGGGCTGCTTCGGTCTTTGCGCGGTGGGCCCCATTTGCATCGTTTATCCCGAAGGCGCGTTTTACAGCGAAGTCAAGGTCGACGACGTCAAAGAAATCGTTGAGGAACACCTTGCGAAAGGTCGTCTTGTCGAAAGACTTCTGTACAAAGATCACAAGACCGCCGAAACCGTAAAATCGCTGCACGACAGCAACTTTATGAAAATGCAAACCCGCGTTGCGCTTCGTAACTGCGGCGTTATCAACCCCGAAAACATCGACGAATACATCGGCACCGACGGCTATCAGGCTTTGATCAAAGCATTGACGGAAATGAAACCGCAGGACGTCATCGACGTCATCAAGGCTTCGGGACTTCGCGGAAGGGGCGGCGGCGGCTTCCCCACCGGCCTTAAATGGCAATTCGCGAAAGACCAACCCGGCGACGATAAATTCGTATGCTGCAACGCCGACGAAGGCGATCCCGGCGCGTTCATGGACAGATCCGTTCTCGAAGGCGACCCCCACGCCGTGCTTGAAGCAATGGCAATCGCAGGATATGCAATCGGCGGACATCAGGGCTATATTTACGTTCGTGCGGAATACCCCATCGCCGTTCAGCGCCTGAAAATCGCAATCAAACAGGCAAGAGAATACGGACTTATCGGTAAGAATATCCTTGGCACGGGTTTCGATTTTGACATTGACATTCGTCTGGGCTCCGGCGCGTTCGTATGCGGTGAAGAAACCGCTCTTATGACTTCGATCGAAGGCAACCGTGGCGAACCTCGCCCCCGTCCTCCGTTCCCCGCAGTCAAAGGACTGTTTGGAAAGCCCACCATTCTTAACAACGTCGAAACGTACGCAAACATCGCGCAAATCATCTTGAAAGGCGCGGATTGGTTTGCTTCGATGGGCACCGAAAAATCCAAAGGCACGAAAGTTTTCGCACTCGGCGGCAAAATCGTCAACACCGGTCTTGTCGAAATCCCGATGGGCACGACGCTTCGTACCGTTATCGAAGACATCGGTGGCGGTATCCCCCACGGCAAAAAGTTCAAGGCGGCGCAAACGGGCGGTCCTTCGGGCGGCTGCATTCCCGCGGAACATTTCGATATTCCCATCGACTACGACAACCTTATCGCAATCGGCTCCATGATGGGCTCGGGCGGTATGATCGTCATGGACGAAGACAACTGCATGGTCGATATTGCAAAATTCTTCCTTAAATTCACCGTCGACGAAAGCTGCGGAAAATGCACGCCTTGCCGTATCGGTAACAGAAGACTTCTGGAATATCTTGAAAAAATCACGTCGGGCAAAGCAACGCTGCAAGACCTTGACGAGATGGAAAAACTTTGCTACTACATAAAGGCAAACAGCCTTTGCGGACTCGGTCAGACCGCGCCCAACCCCGTACTCTCGACGCTTCGTTATTTCCGCGACGAGTACGTGGCGCACGTTGTCGACAAGACTTGCCCCGCAGGCGTTTGCAAAGATTTGTTGAGTTACGAAATCACGGACGCGTGCAAAGGCTGCTCGCTTTGTTCCAGAAAATGCCCCGTCGGCGCAATCGACGGCGTCATCAAACAGAAATTCCATATCGACAAATCGAAGTGCATTAAGTGCGGCGTATGTATGGAAAGCTGCAAATTCAACGCTATCGTTAAAAAATAAGGTGGTGCGACTATGAGTGAAATGATTAACGTAAAAATTGATAATATTCCCGTTACCGTCGAAAAGGGCACGACTATCCTCGACGCGGCAAGAATTGCAGGCGTCAAAATCCCGACGTTGTGCTACCTTAAAGACATCAATGCTATCGGCGCGTGCCGCGTTTGCGTGTGCGAGGTCAAAGGCGCTCGTTCCCTTGTTGCGGCGTGCGTTTATCCCCTTGACCGCGAAGGCACGGAAGTGTTCACCAACACCCCGAAAATCCTTGAATACAGAAAAACCACGGTCGAACTTATTCTGAGCGACCACGACTACAACTGCACGAGTTGCGTCAGAAACAGAAGTTGCGAACTTCAAGAACTTGCGCTTGAACTCGGCTGTGATTCCGAACGCTTCAAGGGCGAAAAATCGAATTATCCCGTTGATACGAGCACGTCGTATCTTATCCGCGACAACAACAAGTGCGTGCTTTGCCGTCGTTGCGTGGCTGCCTGCAAAGAATATCAGGCCGTCGCGGTTATCGGCGCAAACGCCCGCGGATTCGACACGCATATCGCTTGCGCGTTTGAAACCAACCTTTCGGACAATCCTTGCGTCGGCTGCGGTCAATGTATCGAAGTATGCCCCACGGGCGCACTTCGCGAAAAGGACGAAATCGACGACGTCATCCGCGACCTTGCGAACCCCGATAAGTACGTTATCGTCGGCACCGCTCCCGCAACGCGCATTGGCATCGGCGAAGAATTCGGATATCCCGTCGGCAGCAATACCGAGGGCAAAATGGTTGCGGCACTTAGACGCCTCGGCTTCAACAACGTCTTCGACGTTGACTTCACCGCCGACCTTACCATTATGGAAGAAGGCTATGAGTTCCTCGGAAGAGTTACGAACGGCGGCGTGTTGCCTATGATGACGTCCTGCTCGCCCGGCTGGATTAAGTTTGTGGAACATTATTATCCCGAACTTATCCCCAACCTTTCGTCCTGCAAATCGCCGCAACAAATGTTCGGCGCGGTGTGCAAAACCTATTACGCAGAAAAACTCGGTATCCCCGCGGAAAAAATCAGCGTAGTATCCATTATGCCTTGTACCGCCAAAAAGTTTGAAAAAGGTCGTCCCTTCCAGAGCGCGGCGGGCGTTCCCGACATCGATCACGTCCTGACCACAAGGGAACTTGCAAGACTTATTAAACGCAAAGGTATTTTGTTCAACAACCTTCCCGACGAAGAATACGACGTGCCGTTCGGCATCGGCTCGGGCGCAGGTCTTATCTTCGGCGTAACGGGCGGCGTTATGGAAGCGGCTCTCCGTACCCTGCAAGACGTCCTTACCGGAAAATCGCAGAACAAGATCGACTTCACCGCAGTGCGCGGCGTCGAAGGAATTAAGGAAGCGAAATACGTGCTTCCCGTCAACGGCAAAGATACCGAAATCAAGGTTGCCGTCGCGTCCAGCCTGAAAAACGCAAAAACCCTTATGGACCTTGTCAAAGCGGGTAAGGCGGATTATCACTTCATCGAAATTATGACTTGCCCCGGCGGTTGCGTAAACGGCGGCGGACAGCCCATTAAGGACGCTTATACGAGAAACACCACCGACATTCGCGCAGAACGCGCAAAGGCCGTATATGACACGGATAAGGGTATGAAACTGCGTAAATCGCACGAGAACCCCTACGTCAAGGCTTTGTATGAGGAGTATTTCGACAAGCCCAACAGCCACAGGGCGCACGAAGTGTTGCACACGAAATACGTCGTCCGCGGCAAATAAGCAAAACCCAACCCAAAACAAAAGCGCCGAGCAATCGGTGCTTTTTCGTTGTAAAAAAACTATTTCTAATAATTCAAGCGGTCTAAAAAGAAAAACCGATACAAAAGTATCGGTTTCTTCAAAAGTGGTCTGGGTGAGAAGATTTGAACTTCCGGCCTCTTGAACCCCATTGGCTAAAAATAACAAAAAACGGGTAAAAAATGGCGTTTTTGGCTATTTTTTAGTGGTTTTTGAGTGTATTGTGTCAGTAGTTTGATTTAATATAGTGTCTGAATTAGTGTCAAAATAGGAATTAAGCCGTAAGGCTTGTTCTTTTTGAAAGTCTAAATTCACGTGAGAATAGATATTTGCGGTTGTTTCGAAGTCTGCGTGACCGAGCCATATTTGAACGGTTTTCATATTCACGCCGGCTTCGAGGCAACGAGTTGCGAAAGTATGTCGAAGGTCGTGTAACTTATGATTCGAGCAAAATCTTTTGAAATCACGTGTTACCGTGTCTTCGTGAACAGAAGCGAAATAGTATCCATTTTCATCGGGTGTGAGTGTTTGAAGATATTCGTCAAGTCTTTTAAAAAGCGGGATAATTCGTTCGCTGTTTTGTGTCTTGGTTCCGTGAATATGCACAATACCTTTTTTGCGATCGACGTCTTTTACGTTGAATTTGAACGCTTCGCTTCTTCGGCAGCCAGTTAAGATATAGAAGTTGAAAAGGCTTTCGAGATAATGACCTTTAATGTCTGACAAGAATTGTTTTTCTTCTTCTTGTGTCAGGGCAGAGCCGTTTTTTGATTTATAAGATAATTTCGCAAGCGTGATTGCGGGGTTATCTGTTATAACTCTTGTTTTGAAAGCAATGTCGAAAGCGGTTTTCAAAATGTTGGTTACGTCAACGCGGGTTCTCATTGTCGGAACGTTGTTTACGATTATTTGTAAATGAGTTGTCGTAACGCTTGTCAGAGGCATATCTTTTCCGACTGTAACGTGTGTTCTGATTTGTCGAATGATTGAATCGGATTTGTTATAAGGCTTTTTGTACGTTTCATACCAGAAATTCATCCATTCGAAGAAGGTATATGTTTTTTTTTTCTTTGCGTTTTTTTTGTTTAAGTTCGCGTAAAGCGGATTTCAAGTTTCGTCGTGCTTCTTCTGCGGTATGTCCGTAAACGGAAATTTGTTTTCCGTTGTCGGTGTAGCGTGTATGCCAACGACCGTCTTTTCGTTTTGATATTGTGTAAGTTTTATAAGAATAGCGTACAATCATAGAATCTCCTTCTGACGTGGCTATTAAGTCCTTACTTTTGTTGTCAATGTTCTCCGGGTATATTATCTTAACCCATTGATAACCGTCTTTCGGCGGTGGTGATGATTGCGCTTCGATAAGCGCTTCGAGCTTTTTTGTAAGTTCTTTGAATAATGTTTTTTCTTGTTCGTCCATTATAATTTCTCCCTTTTGTGTGATAAGAAAATTATAACGGCGGTTGCGCGTGCGTTCTCAGATAATTATTTGATAAGGTAAGCCTTATCAGGATTGTATCTGTTGGAATAATTTAAGTATTATTTACCGTTTTTTTGTTCGTCTAAAAGAAAGTCAATATACCGATAAACGATTTCTTTTTTTATCGGTTGAAGTTGACGTAATTTATCAAGTAATGCTATTTCGTCATCGGATAAGTGATTTCCTGAAATAACGATTGTTCCGTCTTCGTCCTCGCGATCAACGAGATAGTCTATTGAACACCCAAAAAAATCTGCAAGTTGAATTATTGTTTTAATATCTGGTTCTGTGTTATTTTTTTCCCAGTCACAATAGCTTGCTTGACTTCTTCCAAGGTTTGAAGCTAATTCACTTTGTGATATTTTTTTTTCTTTTCTAAGTTCTTTTAATTTTTCACCAAAAGACATTGTTTTCACCTCTAATAATATTTTTATAGGAATTTTCGATAAAATGCTTGATTATCGGAAAATCCTATGATAAAATAATTACATAAATAGGAAAATCCTATATAAAAAGGAAGAAAAGTTATGGCGAAGAAAAAGGAATTAACAAGTGGTCAGACGTCTGACCAAAACATTGAAAGTATCAATCTGGACGTTCTTCCCGAAGTGGAAGAAGGTTATAAGACGAAGTTTGAGTGTAATGACCTTTCGGAATTCTTTACGCCGAAGGACTTTGCATTTATGCTGATTGATTTTCCAAAACAATTTGAAACGTATAAGTCCCGGTTGGATAATAAAAATTATTCGAGTTTCGGAACGCCGATTCACAAATATTATAAAAAGTTCAGATTATATATTTATCCGACTTTTAAACATTGGAGCAGCAATAAAATTTATGACGAAGTAAAACTTGTTTTTAACGTAACTTCGGAAAAGTTAACATTGACGGAAGTTAAGGAAATGGGATATCAGGCGTTTCGTGAGTTTCTTTTGGATTCAGCGAAGATATACGAGTTTCCGACTGATCTTTCTGTTAAGCCCGCCGGGGTGGACGATTTCTTTTTCGACACTTGTGTGAAGATTGACAAGCAGATTGAAAACGCACAAGCAAGTTTTGAAAATATTTGTTGTTATCTGAATGATATAAAGTTGTCGAAAGGCAATATCGAAAGATACGGCTGCAAGGATATATATGATTTTGCCGAAAGGCGTTTCGGAATAGGGCGGACGTCAACGAAAAACTTTTTGGCAATTCATGAAAAGTTTATGTCCGGCGTTGTTCTGAAAGAAGATTATCGCGGATATAAGCAGTCGCAGCTTATGGAGCTTTTGCCGGTATCTGATGACGTTATCAAGTCTTCATTCAAGCCGGAAATGTCTGTTAAGTAAATCCGGGAAAAGAAAAAAGAACTTGTCGGTACTCTTTCCGACAAGGAAGTTAAGACGAAAAAAGAAAAAACCGCAAAGGTTCAGACTGTGAAAATCGAAGTTCCGACGTTTGTTGAGTTTTACGAAAGCAATTTCAGACACGAAGTAAATGATTATAACGACGGATATAACGAAGCGCTGCGTGACGTATTGGAACTTTTGTCGTCCGAAAGCGGTGTTGTAATTAAGGTAAACGTATGAAAGATGAAATTTTGAAAGGTTTCGGAAGGCTTGCCGGGAAGCTTATTGCGGCGGTTATATCGCTTGTTGTTCTTGCAGCTCTTATATATCTGGCTGTATGCGGGATTTTGTCTTGGGTGCGCGGCGAGGCGTTTTTGGACAGCGTCTGTTATCTTTGGGGACTAATCGTAAAGAGGTAATATGGCAGAATTTTATATTTGTGACAAAAACGGGCAGTTCTTTATGGGATATAAGGAATGTGCAAAAACGAAAAGACCGTTATTTGTGCCTTGCAAGGCGCTTGCAGCAAGGTATAAATCGGACGTGGATGCGCGTCATCGTGTGTGTGAGTTGAACACGATCACCGAAAAGCACCGTCCGTTTCAGATTATATCGGATTCAATAAAACTATAATACTCGGCTCCCAGAGTTAAGGGAAAAGGAAGAAAAGATGAAAGGTAAATTCAACGTACAGTTTTTGGTGAAACAAGAACCCAACCGCGAGAAAGGCAAGACGAAGTTCCATTACGTCGGTCTTGTTACGGATAAGGCGGTTGTCAACGATCTTGCGAAAGAGGGCACGGCGATCGACTTCTGGTCCGAAGATGACCTGAGTGTAGTAGGTAATGCGCTGTATGAGTGCTTGTTGGACGTCACGTCGGTCGGCGAAAATCAGATTGTCCGGTTTGTCAAGTTCGTTGGCGACGCCGTTGAAATTCCGTTTTAGGGGGTGATTGAAATCTAATACTTTTGTTCTCAAACAATTCATCTCTTTGGGTTAAAAGAAGTTCCCGTGTTCCGAAGAAAAGCGGGGCGCGGGAAAATCTTTTATAAAAGGTTTCGAATAATCGTAACGTAGAAAAACGAGGTAAGTATGGATAAATCATACGAAAAAGGAAAACGTTGGGGATATGCAATTTTTCGTCAGAATGTTGATGATTTTGGCGAATTGGGTATTGCTAAGTCTGATAAGGCTTCTCGAACTTGTTCCAAATATTTAAAAGAAAATAAACGTAAAGGCAAGGCTCTTACAAAATCTGAAAAGAATTTTTTCAAGGGTGTTGTTGACGGAATGCAAGAGTTTTATAACAAGCTATAAAATAACCGCTCCGAATAAGGAACGGTTAAGTAGTAACAACACATTACCATAATGTATCCCAAACATATTGTTACTTTGTATATGCGACTGCGCCCATATACTTCCATCAAGTGGACCCGGGATACCGCAATAAATATTATAAAGGAAGGTGATTGCTTTTGTCAAGTCAAAAATCTGGACAAGTTTCCGGCTTAAAAGTTGTTTCGGCCGATGAGGTTTGGAAACGACGAAAAAACGGCGGTATGTATCTGGATCGTGAGAAGTATGACATTTACGGTAAGGTAATTAAAGGTTGTGGCTTTGTTACCGAGGCGCGAAATCCGGATAGTAACGAGATTTTTAAGGAAGATTTTGTAAATCTTTCAAATTCAACAAAAAGTGCGATATCTACGCATTTGTTTAAGACAAAAAACGGTAAACCAAATAAAAAAAAGGTTTGTTATTTGGTAAAAGTAAAAAAATCGAGGTGAAAAAATGAGTTTATCTCTGAAAGAAAAGAAGATTTTTCGTTCCGGGTTTTGTGCCGGATATAAAAAAGGAAAAACAAAACGTTCGTCGGTAAAAAGTAATAAGCCGAAATATAAGAACGGACAAAAAATCGATTCCGCAAGTGGGCGGTTTGAGATTGTCGGTTATGATCCGGTCAGGGCAGACGTTCATACAAATCGTATTGAATATGCTTATCGGATTAAAACGCCGAATGGAACGTATTCGTCTGTGCCTGATTGGGAAATTGATCGTCTTGTGAAACTTGGCAGATATGTTCCTGTAAAGGATTGTAAAAAACCCGTCAAAAAGGCGGCGGAAAAATCTAACGTAAGGAAGGTGAAAAAATGAAAAACATGATTGTAACACAATATCAGATGAAACGTGCCGAAAGAAAAAAGTGGCTTACTGCTACTTTGGTAATTCTTTTGGCATTTTCTGCTCTGATAGGAACTTTTTATGCGACACGCTCCGGGACTTCCGCAAAGGCGTCAACTTCGACGGATTCTGCGACGGTCAATCATATGATTCTGTTTGATAAAGGTACAGGCGGCAAATATGAAGCATTTGAGGGAAATTCGCAAGGCGGCGAATGGGTTGAAAAAACCGGTTTAATGTACTGGAAGTTTTATGCTCCGCGTTATGCTTCAAATTTTAAGATTAAGTATTTTTTTAATACGAGTTCCGGACAGTCTTCTTATACCTTTAATACTAAGTGTTCGACTGTCAGAATCGGGGATTCGTTCGGTTTGTCAAATGATATCGAAACGGCTACTATCTGTCTTCAAAAAGATAGTTCGAATCCAAAATATGACGTATATACGGTTGTTGCCGTAAAAAACGATCCGACGTATCCGTTTATCCTTAATGACAGAATGGAAATCACTTATGCGAATTATGATGATGGTCATATGTATTTTAAAGAATCTGGAACAGATGGACAACTTACGATGTATTCCGGTAGTTCGCAAGGTGTAACCGAGACTGTTAAGACTAACTTAACATGGTGGAAGTTCGCTGCTCCTAAGGGTGCTGAAACTAAACGTCTTTATTATACATTTGGTCAGGGTATGGGAACCAAAACGGTTACCTTATCGGATAATGAGGCGACTAATATCGGAGGACATCCCGGTTATGCAGAAACGGTTTACGGATATCAGATTGTCCCGAAAAAAGTAACAAATGACGGGGATCTTTATGATACGTGGATTTTTTATGCTGTCGGTCAGGCTATGGAATTACAACATGATTCATCGAATGCTTTACGTGTTATGTACAGTGGTAATATATCTTCGACGTCGGTGCCTCTTCCCGAAGATCCCGTCGCTCCCGAAGGATATGAGTTCGGAGGGTGGTATAAGGATTATAAACACCAAAATGCTTTTGATTTTGACGAGCCTATCACCGACGACGTAACGGTTTATCCGGAATTTATCAAAGTGAAAGTCGTTGAAAACGGCGGCAGCAATGCCGAACTTAAAGCGTTCGGTCAAAAGTGCAACGAATGGTTTGCGAAAAATTGGAAGATCTTTACACCGTGTGCCGTCGCCGGCGTTGCGATAATAATTTTTGCTATCGTCCTTGGCGTGAAAGCGAAAAGGTATAGATAGACATAATTTTCTTCCTGGTGCCCGGGGTGGTGATCTGCTGCCCCGGAACACCATATTTTATTTTTCATAACGGAGAAAGTCTAATGAAAAAGAATTATCTGAAATACATAATATTTTCGTTTGTTTTAATAACGTTATTTGCTTCTTTTGGTTTTTCCGGAAGCGTGGCTTTTGCTACGGATAATAAAGCAAGTTTTGATGAAACATACGTTTTGGACGATCTGAACGGTATGATTATAAATAATAAGCAATTTACCGTGAACGATTATCCGAGGAAAGTTTCCGGGGATTTTGAATTGTTGAATCTTGTTGAATTTGCTTATACGTATGATAAAAAATACAGCGGAAATTATGCGTTATATGCTTACGTATATAATCCTTCCGGGATACGAATCGAGGCGGACAGCGCGCAAAACAGGATACAACTTGCTTGCAAGTATAATGAAAATAACGAACCGATTGATTTTGAAAAATACAATATCAAACTTTGTTCTGTGTCATCAGACGGTTTGTATTTGAAATATAAAATAATAGACCATCTTGTTGATGGAAAATCACTTTATGATATTGTTAATCGTGACGCGAGACGTTACGACGTAACGGGTATCGAGTTTTTACTTTCTTCCACAAAAAAAATTAAGGATTATAAAATAGGACGTTATTTTGTATATTCCGGTTATGCAAAAGGAATGGCGCAAGAATCCGTTGATGAATCAACGTTGAAATGTAGTTATGACGAATCTGAAACTATCTCTTTGAAACTTAATCATACGAATTTCAAGACGTGTTATTCGGGGTATTCTTGGGCGGGTACTCAATATAATATAGCGTCTATATATTTTTCCGTTGATAATTTTTATTTGGAAAAATATGGTTTTTTGTACTCTTTAATGATGGAGTATAACAAACAATATATAGATAGCGTGCTGGTAATTGATGATGAAAAATTATTTAATCGGTTATCAAGTGTATCCGGGTGCATTATTGATTATATCGATCCTCTGAATAGGAATCGAGATACTTTTAAAGCCGGATTAGAAGCAGCTGGTTATTCCATAGATTTACCTTTAATTGCTCAGCGGTTTTATTTTTATTTACAAAACAGTTGTTTTGAAATAGATAATGGTAAAAAAATGCTTCTTTGTCCTATTATTTTTTATACCGGTGGGCAACGTGCAAATACCGTAACTATTTCTGCAAGTGAACTTGAAAGAACAATTAAAAATTATAAGAATTCTTATGTTGACGGAAAACTGTTGATTAATGGTAATACGTACTCATTAGATTTGTTCGATAACAAAAATGATTCCGGTTATTCAAAATTTGTAATTGAAAGGGACAAGAAATTCAAAATTGTTTCCAAAGAAACAAAAGAAGATTTGAAATCAATTTGGAAAGCACATGTTGATGAAAATGTTTATAATATTGATCCTATTGAAGAACTAACTTTGGAAAAAGTAAATCATGCAGAAGCAGATAAAAATCTTTTTATAAATAAAGCTGATATATCTACCGTTAGAAAATATGTTTCAGAAGAGAATGCAAAAAATAAAACGGTATATATTATCAGATATGATGTTTCTGAGGAATACTTGCTTGAAGCAAGCATATGGGGAAACGATCCGGGTGGATATTGTTCAGCAAATAATGCTATATACCTTGGCCTTGACGTTATATGGCTTAAATTTTTCAATGATGTAAATTACAAGGTTATAGGTGTAGTATCCGATCCTATCGACGTGTTTTCAGCTGTATCGCCACCCCCTTATTCGCGTTGGACCGGAAATAAACTTAAAGACGCGTTAACCGCTACAACGCGGAAGATCGTTCTTTCCGTTTTCGGTATAATCGTCACCGCATTTTCCGTATTGCTTTTCACCGGGCTATTTAAGGGATTTATATCGCGTATTGATAATATCGCAATCAAAGCGTCTTTCAGTTTAATTACTTTGCTTTTGTGCGTTGCGTTAAGCTTTGCGATCGTATTCTTTGTTTCCGTGTTTATATACGGAAAAGTAAAGAATATTGACTATGATAATGCAATGTATGTATTTTGGCGCATTTTGTGGCCGCTAAAAGGAGGTAATTTATGAAAGATAAAAAAGTAAAGAAAGAAGAAAAAACCATAAGTAAAATCGAAGAACCGGTATTTCCGTCGAAATTTCCGTTCTGGGCGCGTTTGAAAATAGCTAAAAACCGAACGACGCTGGTTATCGATGAAGATGAGGTTTTTGATAAGGTAAAACGTAAGAACGTTGAAGGTTTCGTCCATCGCGAAGCAACTCATTCGTATAAGAAAGAGTATGAAAAGGTATATCCGAATCCGGATAGAAGTGATAAAAGGGATATGTATTTGAAACGTCCTACAAAATTGCCAAAAAAACTATTCAAGCCTCATAATAAAAATTTGGATATGCCGAATGAATTTGTGGAGCGATACGATAAGAACAACAAAAAAGAGTAAAAAAAAGAATTGCAAGTTCCGTCCTTTCGACTATATCCCCATTGGGGACCAAATGCAATTCTACATACATTATAATAATCCATAAAAATTTTGTCAAACGAAAATGAACTATTGTTTGCAAGAAATAACGTAAAAAGGAATTGTAAGTTCCGTCTGAGAAAAATAAAAAACGAGGTAAATGTTTTACCTCGTGTTGCGCGGTCGGAACGTTGCCGACAACTGAAATATTTCAGGTGCGCTACCTTGCTTATAGTATAAGCAAAAAAAAGGAACAAAGTCAAGTAAATGAAGATAACAATCGATTATCAAGAATATGAACTCACCGGAAGTAACTACTGGTTTTTGCAAAATCAGTGGTTGCTCTGGATCATGTCGTCCCGAAATACTTATGTTTTCGGACCGCAAGGTTCCGGGAAGGATACGCTTATTGCTCATTTTCTTGAAATCTTGAATGGACTTCATTATTCGAATATCAAATATAACGACAATACCGTTGTAACGAAAATCAAAACGTTCGGTGCCGGGGATAATACGTTCGCGGATCTAATAAACGATACGTTGACGCCGTATGAATCGCCGTTTGTTGCCGGGACCACGCTTATTTGTTCGGACGCCGGGGCGTACTTTCCGTCTTCCGAGTATAAAAAATTGGACGAAATGTATCCGTCAATGCCTATGTGGTTGGCGTTCTTACGTCAGATAGGACACAACTTTATTTGTAACTCGCAAGCGTACGGTCGCTTGTGGGTTAAAATTCGCGAGCAAATGGATTATTTTATCCGTTTGCTTGCCCCGGTGTTTATCAAAGATTATATCATTGTGAACGCAATAAGTTATGATCGCGCGGAAAGCGCGGAAGCCGGGTATTTACCGACGTATAAAGAAGAAGACGCAGTGTCGCGCGGACTTATCGAATATCATTCGTTTTTGGTTCCGACGTCAGAGCTTCAATTTGATTCGACTTATTTTAGAAAGAAACTTATAAAAGAGAAGAAATAAAGGTGGTGAAAAAAAATGATCAACAATAAAACTATCGAAGTAACGTTACCGGGGGGAGATTCATTTTTCTTTCGCCGGCGTGAACTTAAAAGCATTATTAAGCAAAATTGGAAAATGCTTAAAAAGGCAAAATGCGCGTATTGCGTCAGAGATTGTCGCGGAATGGGCGGCTGCTATACGATTTTAAGTCAGACAAGGGCAATGGAACTTGCTTTGACCAGAGGAAAATGCGAACATCGTTTCGACCTTGAAGAAAACAAAGGACAGTTCGAAAACGAACTTGTGGAAACGAACGAAAAGCAATAAACCCGGCGGGCGAACCTCTTCGGCCTTAATCGACTAGAAACCGCGTCGAAAGGGTCCCGCGTCAAACGCTTGATTGCGAACAGCAATTTTTCGCGCTTGCGCGAAAACGTTTGACTGGGGTTCCGACGTGGTAGCCTTTTACGGCAAGTCGAAAAGGAAGACCGCCGGAGAATCCCCGGATAATAATTGCCGTTCCCATGCGAATTTCGCAGGGAACGGCAAAACGATAACAATTTAATACGTGACACCATTCTTGTTTCTGGTGTCACAACTGTAACATAAACTATGGGGTATCCACTCCGAGAAGTCCTTTTTTTGTCTAAAATAAACACTGTTAATTATAAAAGGAAGAAGTTATGGAAAAGTATCAGGTCAAGAGTAAGTTTTCAGATGAAATCATTAAAAACCTTTGCGTAAGGGCAGACGGTGAGATTCAACGCGTAACTTACGAGAAACAGAATTACATATTGAAAGAGGCCGAGGAAGGTCAGTTTGAACTTGTAATTTACAAAAAAGATTTTTATACGCCGAAATACGAAAGTATCGAGCAAGAAGCGTTGGAGGGGTTTTATTCGGATTATGAAGATATTCAGGTCTTAAAGTCTTTTTGTGGAACGCGACGTTTTTATCGAGATGAAAACGGTGTGGCAAACAGAGTAATAACGCCGGGTAAAAAGCCTGCGACGCTTGAAGACTTTATGCAAAGTCAGCGATTCGGTAATAAAAGGGCGATTAAAAACTTTTTTGATTACGCCTTGACTAATAAATGGGAATATTTCGTAACGTTGACGTTCCGTGATTCTGATATTAGGGGTAATCAACAACTTATGAGTGCGTCGTGGCGAAGTTTTATTAATGTTCTTCGAAGACGATCGGACGGAAGAGTTAAGGCTCTTGCGACGTATGAAGAATTTGAAAAAGGCGGATATCATTTGCATGCAATGCTTTCTGATATTGATTTGAACCTTGTCCCGGCGCGAAATAATAATAAGCAAAGCAAAGATTACGGAAAATTTATGTATTCAGAATTCGGACCGCAGCTAATGAATTGTACGGATTGGAATCTTGGATTTAATACGGTTGTGTGCTTGCGCCCGGATTCCGAAAACTGTAATATCGTCGGATATATGTCGAAGTATATGAATAAACGGTGCCCGGCAGATTTTGGAAACAGGCGATTTTATCGTACTCAAAATTTAACGGCGCGGAGCGCTTTTATAAGTAAGGGCGATGAAAGGGATTTCGGCGAGTTTATTGAAAATCTCGGCTTGGAACTTTTTAAAGTAGATTATGCCGGGAATAAATATTACCGTAATTACGGAATACGAAAAGTGGAGGAAAAATTATGAATTGTAGTAAGTGTGTATTGCTTATGCCTTGTCTTATGCAGGAAAAGCCTAAACCGTGCGTTGCTTGCAGAAAACGCAAATGCGTTGAGTGCGGTGAAAAGTGTTTATGTTCTTTTGACGGGTTGAATTTGTTTAACGACGGTCTGACTGAACACGATTTAAGAAAGCTTGTAAATTTATTCAAGGGTGCATTTGGTGAAATTGGCGATTATAGAAAAGAATATGCGACGTTTTGCAGGCGACTTATTGAAAAGGACTTGGATTTTGTGGTTGAGTTTTATAAGTGGACAGTATGGTTTTCACCGTCTTTTTCCGTGAAGATACGTCTAATGTTTGAAGACGGTCCCTATAAGCAGTATTTTAAGCGATATTTTTAAGAAAATATACCCGGATAGCATGTCTGAAAGTAAGTGTCAAAATAGTGTCAAGGCGTGTTTTTTAATAAAAAAAGAAAAAGTCCGTTGAACCGGAAACCCAGTGTTCATCGGACTTTCTAATGGTCTGGGTGAGAAGATTTGAACTTCCGGCCTCTTGAACCCCATTCAAGCGCGCTACCAAACTGCGCCACACCCAGTAACTGTCAACGCAAGATATTATAATCAATATCTTATTATTTTGCAAGTAAAATCAAGGCGTTTTTCAGTTTTTGTTGCTTAATTTTTTATTGCGGCGGCTTATCACGAAATACAGCGCGGTAATTAAAACCGTTGCGGACGCAAGGACGATTGCCGCGATCTGCCCGCCCGTAAGACCTTTGTCGATTTTGAGCGCGGAAGTCAGGATATAGCCTTGCTGACCGTTGTATTCGACAAGGGTGAACTTTGCCGACGCGTCGTAATCTTCCAGAAGTTTCAGTTTTGCGCCGTCGGGAACGTCGAACAAGACGCGCGACGTATCGTCGGGCATTGCGTAAACGTCGACGGTCGTGCCGACTCTTTGCGCCTTGGCTTTTGCATACACGTCCTTTTTCGCGCTTTGGTTTGCCGCGACGTAGGACATAACGCTGGTTTTATAAACGTATCCGTATTTCGTTTTGCCGTCAATTTCGTAGGAAACTTTCAGGAATTCGCCGTTTATACCAAAGCCCGCGCAGTCGTCGATAAGGGTAAGGATTTGCGATTTGACAAAGGGCGTGCCGGTTTTTGCGCCCGGGTAATCGTACACCGAAACGTTGTCGAAAAGGGCAACGACTCTGCCTGAAAGCGCGGACGGCTCTTTGCGGATAAGGAAGGCGTCGGAATTCAACGTATATCCGAACTTTTTGTTTTTCGTCATCACGAAAAGCATATTGTCTTTTGCGTCAAGGATTGCCATTACGTCGCCAGCCGGGACAACGTCGGAAATATCCAAAAAGTTATTGATTGACGAGTAAACGAGCGTGCCTTTCGAGTACGCGTAAGAAACGGTTTCGGACGAAATTTCGTCGGGGTTACACGGTTTGTCGTAAGCGGTATCTTTGTTGTCGAAAGAATATGCCGTTTTCAAAAGCACGTTTTTAACGTTGTCGACAAGGTAAACGTCGCCGTTTGATGATAAGTCGATTGCAACGCCAAAAAGACTTAATATTTCAAAATTGCCGTGTAAAGTTGCGGTTTTTGCAACTTCCAGTGCGCCTGCCGTACGAGCGACGGTTTTAAGGACAAAGCCCCGGTCGTCTTTGGACAGTACGACCGCGTTGCCGGTGTTGTCGACGTCAAACGAAATCGCGTTTTTCACGGATACCGAAAAATCGGTTGTTTTCGTTACTGCGGACAGTATACCGTTTGCAAGGGTGTAAACCGTCGGATTGTTGCCGCCGATTGCCTTGATTTCGGTCACGCCCGCGCGGGAATACGCAAACAATGAAAACTCGTTGCCGGAAAGCCCCGCGGTATAAATCGCCTTGGAATTTTTGTCGTATATCGCAACCGCGTCGTTTGTGAGAGAGATTGCGCCGACGTTTTTGTCGGTGTTGATTTCACGCAAGGAAAAGTCGGCGTTGTTCACGACGTAAACTTTTTTGCCGTCGGTGTAAGCGGTGTGAGTTGTATTTACGGCAACCGACGTTGCGTTTTTTGAAACCGAAAGTTTTTTGTAAGTGCCGTCGTTGAAAAAGAATTGAACGCGCGCGTTGGATTTATCCCAAACCGCGACGTTGCCGTTTTCGGAAAACACTTTTTCGGGGGAGTCGAACCATTTGTCTTTCGCGCTTTTGGAGCCGTAAGTTTCCTTTTCGTTCAAAGCCGAGTCGTATGTAATAATCGCGTTGTCGCCGACGGGGATTGTCGCGATGAATCTGCCGTCCGACGTAGCGTTTCTGACGGCGGGAAGGGCTGTTTTGACAAGAGTTTTATTTTCAAAATCGACCTTTGAAATTCTGCCGTCCGACACGGCGTACACGTCTTTTCCGACAGTGATAAGCGACGTTACGTTTTCGGAAATCGGAAATTCCGTTGTTTTATCAAGCACGAAATCGAGCGTCAGAATTTTGTTCTCGTTCACGAAATAAGCGTAGCGGTCGGTTGCCGCAAAAGCGGTCGATTTAATGATTTTGAACTCGCTGTCCTTAAAAGACGTAAAATCGCTGCCGTTGTACGCCCAGACGTTGATAAGAGAGTTATAAAGATAAAGCACGCCTTCGTAAGACGAAATATCGGTGACGATTTTGTCGCCGAGATTGACGTTGTTCTGCGTTTTGACGTCGCAAAGGCGGGAGCGGTTCGTGAGATAATAAAGCGTGCCGTTGGCAAATGCCAGATTTATGATTTTTTCACCGTCGGAAAGCGTCGGGGTGTAAACAAGATGCTCGCCGCCCGCCGTGAAAATTTTGTTTTCGTCCTTGTCGTAAACCGCGACGACGTCGTCCCGAATCGCCACGAGCGCAGGATTATTGAGATAAAGATATTTGTTTATGTCGGGGGAAATAACGGCGTATTCGCACGAATCGGCGGCGTCCGCAACCGAAACCGAGCCCGAAAAACCGCAGAAAACCGAAAGCCCCGCGGCTGCAACAACAAAAAATATAATAAGGTTTAATACTCTCTTTCGCATAGATAATATTATAAATAAGAATATATGATAAGTCAATTGCTAAATGATGTCAAAGTCGCTTGAAAAATGCCGTCCGATGTGTTAAAATATTTTGCGAGGTAAAATATGGCAAATAATAATAAATCAAGACACCGCCGTTTCGTGCCGCAGGTCGAGGTCAAGGGCGATAAGGAAGTTTTGTCCGCGCCGATCGAGTCGCTGGGGCTTCCCGAAGAAACGCTGGTTCTTTTGAAAAATAACAGGTTCAACACGGTGTTCGACATCGCGCGTCGTACCGAACGGGATATGTTCCGCGTGCAGACGTTCAACAAAAAACACCTTATCGCAGTCAAAAAAGCGATAAACGCAAAAGGTATAGATTTCCTGCCGTTCGTCAAGGAAGAAAAACCCGACGAACAAAAGAAACAGGATAATTTGCAGGAAAAATCCGCCGGAAGATCGCCCGATGCAAAACCGCAAGGCGTGCCGCACGGCGAAAAACCGCAAAACAGGGATAATCGGCAGCAGAAAAACCGCGACCGCGGGAAGTGCGCTCAGCAGGACAACAGACTTTCCAAACCGCAAAACCAAAATTCCAAACAAAATCAGAAAAACGGACAAAAACAAAAACCGCAACAGGAAAAACGTCCCAAGGTCGAGTTGCCCGTCGAAGAATGGCTGAAAATTTCAAAAAACGGCAAATGGGGATTTTCCAACGGATTGACAACGGTAATCGAGCCGCGCTTTGACGAGGTGTTTTGTTTCAAAGACGGCGTGGCGTGCGTCGACGACAACGGAAAGTTCGGCTACATCGACACGAAAGGCGATTACGTTATCGAGCCGAAATTCGAATGTGCAATGTCCTTCTCGGAAGGGCTTGCGGTGTTTTTCGAGGGCGAGAAGTGCGGATATATCAATAAGGAAGGAAACGTCGTGCTTCCCGCAAAATACGACGCTGCGACGGCTTTTGAAAACGGCAGGGCAAAGGTGAAGGAGTTCGGCAAATGGTCGACGATCGACACGGAAGGAAACACGCTCTGGTCAAAATAACGAAAACATAACGAAAACAAAAACTCTTGCGAAAGTGCAAGAGTTTTTTAATGCAAAAATAATATTTTGCCGCGATTTTTCCAAATAGAAAAAGGCAACCCTAAGGTTGCCCCAATGTTTGTCTTTTTGACGTCAATACGTCGAAAAGACTTTGTATCGAAAATTATTCAGCCTTTGCCGCCTTTTTGGTGGTTTTCTTCTGAGGTGCGGCTTCGGCAGGTTTGGCTTCCGCTTTCAAAGCGTCAAGAGCGCGAGCAAGCGTCGCTTTTTTTCTGGAAGCGGTGTTGATATGATAAATGCCGTCGACTCTTGCGCTGTCGATTTCGCCGATTGCGGCGCGATATGCGACTTCTGCGGTTGCAAGGTCTTTTGCCTCGACTGCGGCATTGAATTTTTTGATTGCGTTTTTAACTTTGGTTTTCTTTGCGCTGTTTCTTGCGTTTTCGATTGCGCTGACTTCTACGCGCTTTACTTGTGATTTAATGTTAGGCACAACAATAATCTCCTTTCAACTAATGTGCCTATAAATACTAACATAAAGAAAAAGAATTGGCAAGAAAAAAGCAACAATTTTTGAATTTTTCGCATAATATTTTTATGAAAAACGGCAATTTCAGGCTCGATATGGCAGAAGAAAGCGCGGATTTTTTGAAAATCGACGTAAAAACCGCGCAAAAAAGAGTCGGCGAAAACGTAACCGTCAGGGTAACTTGCGTGCAAAAAGACGAAGAATCCCGCGCATTGAACCGCGATAAAGGCAAATATATCACCGTCGACGCCGAAAAAAACGTGGCGTATCCGTCGGTGAAAAGGGACGTGACGGCGGCGGTAAAGGACGCAATCCGAAATCTGTCGTCAAAGGCGTTCAGGGAAAGACCGCGCGTTCTCGTGGCGGGGCTCGGCAACAGATACGTCGCGGCGGACGCGATAGGCCCGAAAACCGCCGACAATATCGAAACCGCGGGAAAGACCGAAATGTATGCGATTTCGACGGGAATTTACGCGATGACAGGGCTTGAAAGTGCGACGATAATAAGGGCGGTCGCGCGGGAGACGAAAGCCAATCTCGTCATCGTCGTGGACACGCTCGCAACCGCAAAACCTATGCGAGTTTTCAGAAGTTTTCAGTTGACCGACGCGGGGCTCGAACCGGGCAGCGCGACTCAGGCGGGGCGCGACAAAATTAACTTTGAAAGCGTGGGTGTACCCGTCATTGCAATCGGCGTCCCGACGTGCGTTTACGCAAGGCAAATCGTACTCGATACACTTGAAAAATCGGGCGGATTAAGCCTTGCCAAAAAGTACGAAATCACGCACGAAATATTGAAAGAAAACGTATCGGCGCTGTATTGTCCGAAGGATTCCGAAGCCGCCGCAACCGTCGCCGCCGAAATAATAAAAGACGCGATAAACGGAACTTTTCAGGGAAAAACGCACTGATTCCGACTTATGAGCATATAATCATATATGCACAAAATCGGTATTTTAGACAGCGGAATAGGCGGATTAACAATTTGTTCGTACATTTTCAGGGTTATGCCGGACGTCAATATCTTATACTTCGCCGATACATTAAACGCGCCGTACGGAAGTAGGTCGCGCAGGGAAGTTTACGCCGCCGTAAAAGCGGGCGTGAGTTATCTTTTCGACGCGGGTTGCGACGAAGTCGTCATCGCCTGCAACACCGCGACCACAACGTGTATCGGTGAACTTCGCGGGGAATTTTCAAAGCCGATAATCGGCACGGAGCCCGAACTTAAAAACGCTTTGAGCGGCGCGGAAAAACCGCTCCTTCTCGCAACGCCGCTCACATACGAAAACATAAAAAACGATTCCTTTGAAACCGCCGATACGACAAGCCTTTCAAAAATTATCGAAGAGTCGGTATTCTGCGAAAAAATAAGAAAAGATATTGCGTGCGCGCTCGTTTCCGAAAGCCGCAAAAGGGTGGTGCTCGGATGCACGCACTATTTGTATCTTGAAAAGTTTTTGTCCTGCAAAACGTACGACGGCGGACGGGGAGTCGCAAACAGGACGAAAAGCGTTCTCATCGCAAATTATCGGAAAACCCGTCGCGGCGGCAATTTGTTTATTGTGTTTTCGGGAAAGAAAAGTTTCATAAAATATCTGACGGCGTTTTCGGATTTCGACGCATACAACCGAAACAAAGCAGAACGATAAAATTCGTAATTCAAAATATAAAAAATCTTCTTGCCATATCGCCTTATATAAGTTATAATAGAAAGCGTTTTGATACTAAAATCCAATTAAGAGGTAAAATATGAGCAAGGTTACAACTGATATGATTCGCAATATCGCTTTAATCGGCCACTCCGGCGAGGGCAAAACTTCGCTTGCCGAAGCGATGTTATTCAACGCCAAAAGCATCGACCGCCTCGGCAAGGTCGAAGACGGCAACACTACGATGGACTTCGATGCCGAAGAAATCAACAGAAAAATTTCGATAAGCCTCGCAGTCGCGTACGCAAACTGGAAAGGAAACAAAATCAACATTCTGGATTGCCCCGGCTTCTTCGATTTTGAGGGCGAGGTCGTTTCGGCACTTTCCGTTGCGGACAGCGCGATCATCGTTACGAGCGCAAGCGGTTCTCTTTCGGTAGGCACCGAAAAGATGCTGGAAATGTGCACCGACAGAAAAGTCCCGGCAATGGTTTTCATCAACCAGGTCAACAAGGACAACGCGGATTTTCGCGGCACCTACAACGCAATCGAACAGGCGTTCGGCAGCAAGGTTCTGCCCATCGAACTGCCCGTTATCGAAGGCGGCAAGATGACGGGTTGGGTTGATATCCTTACCGGCAAAGCATACAAACTTTCGGCACCCGAACAGGAAATCGACGTTCCCGCCGATATGAAATCGGAAGTCGAAGAACTGAAAGGCAGACTTGTCGAACTCGCGGCGGAAACCGACGACGCTCTTATCGAAAAATACTTCGAGGGCGAAGAACTCACTGCGGAAGAGCTTGAAAAAGGCGTACGTCAGGCAATCCTTAACGACAGCCTTATGCCTTTGATGGCAGGAAACGCAACCACCAGCGTCGGCGTTGCCAACCTTATGGATAAGATTTGCAAGTTCATGCCGTCACCCGTTCGCGACGTCAAAAAGACCGTCGACGGAAAAGACGTTGCCTGCGACGCAAACGGAGCGTTCTCCGCACAGGTATTCAAAGCGGTTGCCGACCCGTACGTCGGAAAACTTCTTTACTTCAAAGTGTATTCGGGCGTTTTACACAGCGGCGACCAGATGCTCAACACCTGCTCCGAAAAACCCGAAAAAGCAAGCTCGCTTTACGTCCTTAAAGGCAAAAAACAAGAAGCCGCGGACGAACTCGTGGCAGGCGATATCGGCGCTCTTGCGAAACTCGTGTCCACCAACATCGGCGACACCCTTTGCGCGCCCGACGCCAAAATCAGATTTGCCCCCATCGACTTCCCCGAACCTGTTATCAGCCTTGCGGTAACAAGCGTGAAGTCCGGCGAAGAAGACAAAGTCATCAACGGTCTTAACCGTATGCTCGAAGAAGACAGCACGTTCAAACTTGAAAAGAACGCGGTCACCGGCGACGTCCTTATGAGCGGACTTGGCGAATCGCAACTCCAAATCATTTGCGCGCGTCTTAAAAATAAATTCGGCGTCGAGGCGAAACTCGCAGACCCGAAGATCGCATATCGCGAAACAATCCGCAAGCCCGCCGAAGCCGAAGGCAAACATAAGAAACAATCGGGCGGCGCAGGGCAGTTCGGCGTTGTCAACATTAAGTTCGAGCCGGGCGCGGCAGACGGCGATTTCGAATTTGTTGACGCTATCGTCGGCGGCGCAGTCCCCAAACAGTTCATTCCCGCAGTCGAAAAAGGCTTGCGCGAAGCAATCAAAAACGGCGTCCTTGCAGGATATCCGATGGTCAACCTCAAAGCAACGTTGTTCGACGGCAAATACCATCCCGTCGACAGTAAGGAAATCGCGTTCATCACCGCTGCAAAACTTTCCTACAACGAAGCCTGCATGAAGGCGAATCCCTGCTTCCTTGAACCGATTATGGACGTCAAAATCACGATCCCCGACAGCTATATGGGCGATATCATGGGCGACATCACCAAACGTCGCGGCAGAATTATCGGCACCGATACCGTCGGCAAGAAGATGGTCCTGACCGCGGAAGCCCCGATGGCGGAAATGTTCCGTTACGCAACCGACCTCAACAGCATGACGCAAGGTCGCGGTCGCTTCAAAATGAGCTTCAACCGCTATGAGGAAGTCCCGTCGACTCTCAGCGCAAAGATTATCGAAGACGCCAAAAAGAGAGCAGCGGAAGCCGCAAAATAATTAGTAAATAATTGCTAAATCAGTTGCAAAAACAAAATTGTTGTGCTACTATGATTTAGCAATTTGTGCCGGTGTGATGGAATTGGCAGACGTAGTGGACTCAAAATCCACCGGTAGCGATACCGTGCCGGTTCGAGTCCGGCCACCGGCACCAAGTCAGTATAATCCGAACCAAGTATTCGTTACGAGTGAGTGGTTCGGATTTACTTTTCTGCTAAAATAAGCACAAAGAGCGGCGGGATTCACGTTCCGTCGCTTTTTTCGTTTTTGCGTGTTTATCGGCATTAAGGATTGAAATTTGCACACTTTTGTGGTATAATACAACTATGAAAACAATTACTTACGAATTTGCCGATGGGCATATAGAAAATATCGAAGTCGAAGATGACGTTGCCGAAGTTTTTGCGGAAATAGAAAAATACGAGAAAAAAGTCAATCGCAAAGAAACACGGCGGCAGGTTTCTTTAAGTAAAATGTTGGAAGACGGCTTTGACTTCCCCGATCCAGATGAGGATATTGAAGTGATTTGGGAGAAACAGGAAGAAGCCGAGCGTGATGCAGAGAACGAACGCTTGGAGCAAGAAAGGCTCGACCGTCAGCAACTTAGATTAGAAGCAAAACTGACTCCGCGCCAAGCGCAAGCGTATTTTATGTTCAAGTATTTGAATATGAAAAAAGTCCGTATTGCCGATGAGATGGGCGTTACCGAAGGAGCCGTCCGTAAACTTATTCTGAAAGCAGAAGATAACCTTGAAAAATTGCATCAGCAAGCAATGGAAGCGAGAAAAGAACGAAAACGCCTGAGACGCAAAGAGGCGCGAAAGCGCAAAAAGGAACAGCACAAACTTCTGAAACGAACCCAAGAAGAAACGCTTGAACTGCGCTTGTTAAAGGCGCTTTTCGGAGGAAATTAGGTCATTTTTACAGGGGGTACGATTTTTTAACGCCGTTATGGCTATATTATGGAGGGTAAAATAATCTCTCCCCATTCACAACTGAATATTTGTAAATAAGGAAGTTCTGTGATAGGACTTCCTTTTTTATCGTATGAATGCCGCTCTATATTCAGCGGCATTTTTTGTTGTCTGTGGAAAACAACCCTTTTACGTGAAGGGACAAATATAACAAGGACGGTGATTGATATGATTGTAGGATGACTTGCAAGCGGTCGTTAAACGCTTGTGGAAGTGATTGCAAAATGACCTATTTGGAAAGCAAATTGCAAGCAAAACGAGATGAAGCGAAATAGGTGTAGCCTACTACACCAAACGTTGTTTGGTCGTAGGCTCTGCGAGGCTTTTTGTCCACCGAACAAAGTCGGGATGATTGTTTCTACACACCTATTTCGCGCAACAAAAAAACGAAATCTACAGGAGGAAACCATTATATCTTATATCGTGCTGAACATGAAAAAATATCCGCAAGCAGATATTGCCAAAGTCGCTTTGGAGAACGAACGGCAAGAGGGCTACGTCCGCATCGGAAAGGAAACGATTGACACGAGCCGCACAAAGAATAACTATCACATGATCCCACCGCCCGAAAAAGGCTATGCGGAGTTTATCAACCAACGGATCAGGCAAGCAGGCGTGAAACGGAAAGTCAAAGACGACGCGATCAAGATGGTATCGTTCGTGATGACGTCGGACAAAGATTTCTTCGGCAGTATGCCGTTGGAAGTCGAACGTGCATTCTTTACCGATTGCGTGAACTTCGTTAAGAAGAGATACGGCGAAGAAAACATCATCTCCGCCGTTGTCCACAAGGACGAAACAACGCCGCACCTGCATATCAACTTCGTGCCGATCACCCCCGACAACCGATTGAGTGCTAAATACTACTTTGACGGGAAATTAGCGGAATTGCAAACCGCCGTATATGAAGAAGTCGGTAAGAAGTGGAATTTGTCACGGGGTAAAGTCGGAAGCACAGCCAAGCATGTCGATCCGAAAACCTATCACAAAGTCGTAAAGCAAGCGACAGCCGACGCGCGAGCCGAGAATGAGGACTTAAAAGAAGCCAACGCCACGGCAAGAGAATATCTTGACAGGACGATCCGACAGACGGAGCAAGCAAGAATCGAACGAGATAAACTCATTGCCGAACGAGACAAAGAGGCAGATTATAGTCAAACGTTAGAAGAAGCCAAGAACGGCGACGTTGCCCACGGCAAAAGAGGATTGAAAGAACAAGTAATCGCTTTGACCATCGAGAACAAACGACTTGTAAGTGAAAACGCTCGTCTTGCCAAGGATAATGGAGACTTGTTCAAAGAGTATCAAAAGGCAAAAGGATTTGAGAGGAAAGCGGAAGTTGCCAAGATTGCAATGCTCGCCGTCAGGCAACACGAGCCGGAAGCGTATGCAAGGACGTTCTTCAAAGCGACGTCGGTAATGCAATCGTTCATAGACTTATTCGTTGCGCCCGTTTCCCTTCCGCGTAATCGGTTAAGAGAGATCGAGCAGGAAATCGAAAAAGAAAAGAGACAAGAACAAGTGGAACAAACAAAAGAAAACCGCTCCAAATACTATTGGAGCAAATAAACGAGAAGGAGGAAAACGCTATAGAAGATGCCGAGGAAGCGCAAGAACAACACGGGAATCCCTGACTTTGAAATCGATTCGCTTGCAAGGGCGTTGTTGCCCGCAATTCAAAAGCTATTTGAAACGGAGGAAGGTAAGCAGGAATTTGAAGAATGGCAAGCCGAAAGGCAAAAATCACAACTAAATAAAAAACAAAATAAAGAATCTCATTGATTACATAGAGATAACCGCCGATTAAGGAAAAGAAAATAGTAAAATGAAATATAGGAACGGCGGACGGGTTTTGACCGTTTTCGTATCCCGAAATAAAAAAACGGTTAAAAATAATTAAGCCGTTCCCCTATAACGGGGAGGGCAAAACACAAACGGAGGTAAACTATTGAAATATAAAAATTGGTTAAACGAGTGGCTTGCTTTGTACGTCAAGCCCACTACGAAAATTAGAACGTACAAGAAATATAAAAGGCAAATAGAACTACATATACTCCCCGCGCTTGGACAGTTTGAACTTAACGATTTAACGGCAACCGTTTTGCAACGTTTTACTGTGGATTTATCTGAAAAAGGTCTATCTGCAAACACCGTAAACGGCATTATTTCCGTGTTGAAATCTTCTTTACGGCGCGCTTTATTGCTCGGTGTTGCGGATAAAGAGTTTACCGCAGCTATCGTGCGTCCTAAGGGGCGAGAAAAACAAGTAGATTGTTATTCTAAAGAAGAGCAACGAAAAATCGAGCAATATATCTTTGAAAAGAAGAAAAATAAATTGTTCGGCGTGGTACTTTGTCTTTACACGGGCTTACGTATTGGCGAACTTCTATCTCTTACGTGGGATGACGTAGATTTACAAAAAGGTATTATAACTGTTTCTAAATCTTGCCACGATAGTTGGGAAAACGGTAAATACGTTAAGGTTATAGACACGCCAAAAACGGACTTTTCAGAACGTGTTATTCCTTTACCCAAGCAACTGCTTTCACGATTAAGAGAGTATAAGAAATCGTCAAGCGGAAACTACGTTGTTTGTAGTGAACGCGTACATGGTGCGCAGGTTCGCTCTTATCAAAAGAGTTTCGAACTATTATTAAAACGTTTGAAATTACCGCATAAAGGCTTTCACTCTCTTCGTCATACGTTTGCAACGCGCGCTTTAGAGTGCGGAATGGATATTAAAACGCTATCGGAAATTTTAGGGCATAAAAACCCTACGATAACCTTAAAACGCTACGCTCACTCTATGCTCGAACACAAGACGGAGATGATGAATAGGCTTGGTAAATTACTATTATAAGCGTGCCGAAATGCACAAGAAAGCGGCGGGTTATACGCTCGCCGCTTTTCTACGTAGAATTATCTAATACGTGTACTATAAAAAGATTTTTTTACATCCATTGATGTGTCT
>OHER01000082.1_pt1 | contig 37754 bp, 29 predicted proteins | sample 1567381 | NCBI WGS metagenome assembly OHER01 (sample SAMEA3879600, study PRJEB24766) | human gut metagenome | biome: human-associated habitat; feature: feces | place: USA | collected 1985/1987 | reverse complement strand
TCTCCTGCGTCCTCGCAGCCGCGAGAACTTGTATCCGGCAGGCACCTCCCACTTCCCGAGGCCGTGGGCCGGCCACGTCCGCCGTGCTGCCCGTCCGTTCGGCTACTCTCATCACTTTACATTTCATAGGCAGACTCAATTGGTGGAATCCCTTATAACTCTATATCGTTTTTTTCAATTTCCTACTTTGACCGATCTGAACTTTTTGTAACTTTGTAGAAATATGTGATTCTTATGAAGGAGTTCGATGGCATGATACAGGCTCGACCATTCATCAAATGGGTTGGAGGGAAGACACAGTTACTGGATGAGGTTAACAAATCGCTTCCTCGCGATTTCGCATCCCATGAGCACGTTACGTATGTGGAACCATTTGTAGGCGGAGGGGCTGTTATGTTCTGGATACTTCAATCATATCCCAACATTGAGAGGGCCGTTATTAATGATATCAATTCAGAACTCATCTGCACCTATCGTGTTATCAAGGAGAATGTGGAGAAATTGATTGCAGAACTTGCTTATATCCAGAGCGAGTATATTCCTTTGTGCACGGAGGAACGTAAGACATATTTCTTGGAGAAAAGGACTCGATTCAACACTAAACGGACAGCTCCGGTAGAAACGGCTGCACTTTTCATATTCCTCAACAGAACGTGTTTCAATGGCCTTTATAGGGTCAATTCGAAAGGTGAATTCAATGTTCCTCACGGTAAGTATGTGAATCCTCGTATTTGTGACGCGGATAATCTTCGGGCTTGTTCGGCAGTCCTTCAGAAAGTTGAAATCCTTTGCGGAGACTTTGCTGAGACAGGCCGTTTTGCCAGTCCTGATACTTTATTCTACTTCGATCCTCCATACAAACCTATCACTGAGACTTCTTCATTCACATCTTATTCGAAAGACGGCTTTGATGACAGCGAGCAACTCAGGCTCCGAGACTTCTGTGACCAAATCAGCAAGGAAAATGCGCTCTTTGTGGCCAGCAACTCTGACCCGAAGGGTATTAATCCCAAAGATAATTTCTTCGACACCATATACCAACACTTCTTCATCAAGAGAGTTTCTGCCGTCAGAATGATCAACTCTGACGCTTCTGGACGCGGTTCCATCTCAGAACTGATGATTTCAAATGTAGTTAATGCGTAATTATGAGAGATTTTACGACTTGGCTGGCGGGTTTCCGCTCTGCCATAGCAGGCTATAAGTATTACACGGACTTTGAAAAAATCTACCAGAATGTAGATACCATCAAGGTAGAACTCAACATCTTGAACTCCTTGATTGGTAGTCAAGCTATCGAGAAAGAGTTCGTGTTGTTGTGTAAGCGCTATCCGGAAATCCTTAAGTGCATTCCAATCCTGTTAGCTAAACGAGAGTCCGATATTCTTACAGTAGATTTTGATGGCGAGCACGTATGGAACTTTAAGAAAGCTAATTACCATATCGAGGAATATGTGGTATTCATGCGTGAAACAGGATTGTTTGACCTTATGCAGCAGAAGCACATCCACAATTTGGTTGACTATGTTACTGGAGTGGAAACCGGCTTGGACTCCAACGCTCGCAAGAATCGTGGTGGACACGTTATGGAAGACTTGGTGGAAGGGTATCTCATCAAAGCCGGCCTGGTCAAGGGCGAATCCTATTTCAAGGAGATGTATATCCATGATATTGAGCAGAAATGGGGCATTGACCTGTCTTGTATCTCAAATGAGGGCGGCACAGAAAAGCGCTTTGATTTCGTCATTAAGCGCCCTGATATGATATATGGCATTGAAACCAACTTCTACGCCAGTGGCGGTTCCAAACTGAATGAAACTGCTCGCAGTTACAAAACTATCGCGCTGGAGACTAAGAATCATCCCAAATTCAAGTTTGTGTGGATTACTGATGGCCACGGCTGGGGTTCTGCCAGAAACAATCTGAAAGAGACCTTCGATGTCTTGGAAGACATGTACAATATTATGGACCTAGATGAAGGCATAGTGGATAAAAAACTGATTTAATGTCTATGCCAACAGCCTATTATAAATCACAGGACAAAAACTTCACGCTATTGCAAGGAGATTGTGTTGAACTTCTGAACTCATTCGATTTCAAGTTTGATATGATTTTCGCAGATCCCCCTTATCATCTATCAAATGGCGGCATCAGCATACAGAGCGGTATTCCAGTATCCGTAAATAAAGGCAAATGGGATAAGTCTCAAGGCTTCGAGGAGGATTACAAATTTGACAAAAGGTGGCTGACCGCCTGTAGAGAGCACCTGAAGTCAGATGGTACCATCTGGGTTAGTGGAACCTATCACAACATCTTCTCCGTGGCACGCTGCTTATCGGAACTAAACTTCAAGATACTGAACTGCATCACGTGGGTGAAGACAAATCCACCACCCAATCTATCTTGCCGCTACTTCACGTACTCTGCAGAGTATATCCTATGGGCCCGAAAAGAGCAGAAAGTGGCGCATTACTATAATTATGAGTTGATGAAGAAAATCAATGGAGGAACTCAAATGCGTGATGTCTGGACTTTGCCGGCCATTGCACCATGGGAGAAATCATGTGGTAAGCACCCCACTCAAAAACCACTGTGCGTTTTATCAAGAATCATTCTAGCGTCCACCAAACCAGGGGCTTGGATACTTGACCCGTTTACAGGAAGCAGTACTACTGGTATTGCCGCGAACCTTCTGGGACGTCGTTTTCTTGGTATTGACCAAGAAGAAAAATTTCTCAAGATGAGCAAATCACGTCGCGAGGAACTGGATAGTGTTTCTTGTAGAGAAGAGATGTTTGAAAAGTTGGAAAAGCAAGCTAAACTTTTCCAAGATAGAGATATCCGTGTTTTATGTGCCCCGGAAATCAATTATGGTCAAGAACTTCCTTTTTGATGAAGGTCCTTTTCTGATAACTGCCAGGAGGAATTTCCCCATGAAATGAACTCACTTCTCACAAGCGCTCTGTCGTGAGAGTAAACATAATTCAGTATGATGTCGGCAATTTTCATATAGACAGCAAAAATACGTTAAATCTGGCAATATTGCAATATATTGCCGCATTTAACGAAAAATAAAGAAAACATTGGAAAAGGCAATGAAAAAAGGTGGTCGAGATTTTCGGCCACCCTTTGTGTGTATCAATTAATCAGATGTTATTCTTTTACGCAGCGGACTGGGCAAGCTTGTGTCAAATACCTATCCTGTCCTTCAGTTGTCATCTTAAGTGCATTCGGCTTGCCTGCATCGGCATAATTTGCAGGAGCAATCATCGCCGCCGTATAAGCATAGCCATAATTATGGCTAGTCAATATTTCGGATGTCCACATATACGATTTAGTCTCATAACCACAAGACCTCACATTAGTTGTCCTCATATCTTTATTACCGCGCGTTCCGGTCATCGGCAGATAATGTCCGTCAAAATCATAACCAACAAGATTGGAAGCCAAAGCCGCAGTTGAAGATACTGTCTGCATGAATGACTCTGCTTCAGACTTGTTGCAGACACGCCAACCGGTCGGACATGGATCGAAGAGTGTTTTCTTCGATTCAGAACCTCCCCAGAATGTCCTGTAACTCTGGTCATTGGTCGTCATCCACGGATAATAGCCGCCGTCAGGATATTTGGAATTCAGAATATAGACGTAAGGATGTTCCACGGCATAACCTGCAAAGACGCTGTTGGACGAAGACGGAGCCGCGATGCTGTTCCTCTCTATAGTATGCCAAGACGAATCAATGTTGAACGAGCCGTCGTCTTTTGTCCGGTAACCCCAGACCTGGTTGTCCACATTCTTCGCAGCACTCTGGCCATTGACCCTCAGAGCTACGATCGGAGTGTATGTAGGAGTTCCGATGAGAGTGTTGGCGTATTGGCAAGGCCAATAGTTGCAATAGTCCGAAATAGACGGGAACGGGTCTTTTCTGCCCCACTGATAGTAGTTGCCAACAGCATAGGCTGGTTCATAATTGCCAGTCGAGCCGACACCGGAAATCACCGCACCGATATTACGGTCCATGAACACCTTGCCATCCGCATTGACTGCTGTAGCTTCTGGGTCATAGCCCTCTGCTGCCCAGATAGTCCAACTCCAGAGAAGCGTTGCATTGTTGATGCACTTGTTTTCATCTGACGTAATGGAGTCATAGGTAACACCATCTTCAGCAAACACTGCGATGACAGCATTGCCAGGGACAAATGTTTCAGGAGTAGAGAATCTCACATATCCATCCTCACTCAATGCAACAGAAGACACATCGACAGGAGAAGCATCTACCCAAGTATTGCTGGTCTGAAGAGTATTGTACCACAATACCAGAGCGGATTTCGGAGCAATCTCATTGGATGCAATAACATCTGACAATGCGGCAGGAATAGCGCCATTTCCCTTCAATTGGGCATTGAACTTATATTTACCGGCTTTGGAAATCAGATATGTATTGGCCGTCTCAACAGAACTGAGATCCTCGTAAATATCCTTGGCAACTTCCTCGGTCTGGGACAAAGAAAGTTCCGCCTTTGCAGAAACCGAGATTCCTTTCGGATTTATGGTTCTCTTCGCAAGTTCAATCTCTTTTCCATTGATTGTCGCATATACCGTAAACTCCTTGGAGGCATGTCCAGGGGTACCCAAAATATAGAAGGTAGAAGGTTCGGCAGACAACAACACTGTAGGCTGCACCGACAATACCACTTCATTAGAACCTTCCTCAACATTGATTTCTCCTGTTCCGATATTCAACGTTCCCTTGGAGACAGCCAGTTTTTCATTTTTGTCACTGAACACATAACGTATTCTGCTGACTCTCTGGCCCTCAAATTCAGAAGAAATGGAAATCGCCAATGCGGACAATGCATGATGGAACGAGAAATCAATCACCTTTTCCACATTTGTCCCGTTAGTTCCATTCCACATCGATTCAGCTGTAGAATACAACAGATCATACTCCGCTATATGACTTAAATCGCCTTTTCCAGCCTGGTTCTGAATTGACGGAATCGTAAACGGCACCTTCGTATAATCATCCCCGGCAGTTGCATAATAAGGATAATACGCATAGAAGGTGTGTTGATACCCCTGAAAATTCCAATTCAATTTTTTATCGGAATTATTATGCGTAAAATCGACGCACGCGCCAGATCCATTGGAGTCAAACCGGCTATTGTTTCCTGTATTAGTCAGTTTGTCACCGTCATGCCTAAAGCCATATACTCCTATCTTATCAGTCTCAAGCCAAGACGACTTAATCTCTGATCCGATACCTCCATCAGTCATCAATGTCTTCGTCGAGCCATTTCCCAGGGAAGCAACGACCTTAATCGGAGTATTGTCCTGCTCCATCTCATTTACAAGACCTTTCTGGCAGCCGACAACAGCCAGCAACGACAGGACAGTAATCAAATTCTTTTTCATAGCCAATGATTATTAGTACATTTCTTCATCACATCCGTAGACATCGAAAAACGACGCCGTCGACATCGGTCCCGGCTTGAGGCCTCCGATATTTGAACCAGTACTCTGCGCAAACCCCATTTCGAGATTCACATCGAGAATCGCCAGAACCGGTGATTCATAACGCTTTGGAGCAGCTGCTCCGTTCTGTTTTTTGTTCATGATTAATGTTATTAATTAGTTAAACTTTTTATTCTTTTACGCAGCGGACAGGGCAACTTGACGCCAAGTACTTGTTGTCTTCAACTCTCACTTCCTTGAGAGTCTTCGGCTGGTTCTTGTCCGCATAATTTGGCGGAGCTACCATCGCAGCAGCATAGGCATATCCGTAATTGTGGGCCGTAACTGATTCCGATGTCCACATGTAGGATATGGTCTCGTATCCGCAAGACTTCACGGTCTCAGTCCTGAAATGCGTATTGCTTCGCGAACTGGTCATCGGCAGATAATGTCCGTCATACTCATATCCGACAAGATTGGCAGCCAGTGTGGCGCTGCTGAAAACAGTCTGCATAAACGACTGAGCCTCAGCCTTGTTGCAGACACGCCAACCGGCAGGACATGGGTCAAAGAGAGTTTTCTTCGCTTCAGAACCACCCCAGAACGCCCTGTAGCTCTGGTCATTGGTCGTCATCCACGGATAATAGCCGCCGTCAGGATATTTGGAATTCAGAATATAGACGTAAGGATGTTCCACGGCATAACCTGCAAAGACGCTGTTGGACGAAGACGGAGCCGCGATGCTGTTCCTCTCTATAGTATGCCAAGACGAATCAATGTTGAACGAGCCGTCGTCTTTTGTCCGGTAACCCCAGACCTGGTTGTCCACATTCTTCGCAGCACTCTGGCCATTGACCCTCAGAGCTACGATCGGAGTGTATGTAGGAGTTCCGATGAGAGTGTTGGCGTATTGGCAAGGCCAATAGTTGCAATAGTCCGCAATGGACGGGAACGGATCCTTTCTGCCCCATTGATAATAGTTGCCCACTGCATAGGCAGGTTCATATTCACCTTTTGAGCCGACACCGGAAATCGCCGCTCCTATATTCCTGTCCATGAATGTTTTCCCTCCGGAAATGACCGCCGTCGCATCCGGGTCATAACCATCTGCAGCCCAGATGTTCCAGCTCCAGAGAAGCGTCGCATTGGTAATATTCTTATTCTCATCCACCTCTATATTGTCGTAGGTAACGCCCTCCTCGGCAAATGCCGCAATCACGACATTGCCCGGAACGAACTCCTTAGGCGTGTCGAAATAGACATAGTCCCTGAAAAACACCAGCGACGAAAGCAGAATCGGACAGGCGTCCACCCACTTGTTGTCCTTCTGGACAGTGTTGTACCAGAGGACGAGGACGGATTTCGGAGCGATGTCCGCAGAGCCAGTCACTGCTGAAAGCGCTGCAGGGATATAGCCGTTGCCCTTCACAGTAGCCTTGAACTTGTAGAACTGGTTGGCCTCGGAAACGAGATAGCAGTTGGATGTGGAAAGTTCACCCAGATCCTTGATCTTGATGGCCACATCACCCGGCACCTCATAATCAGCCACCACATTGATCACCTTGCCTGCCGGGAAGCCTCCTTCCGGAACCTGCTTCTCCATGATCAGTTTCTCCTTGCCTCCGATGACCGCAACCAGCTGCATGGTCTCCCCTGCCAGCGCCGGGTTGAAGACCAGGTAAACATGCGATGCTGCCGGCCAGGAAGTCGCAAAATCGCAGTCCAGACGCACTTCAGGCGAGGTTGTCGCCCCTGTAAGATCCAGTTTGCCGGTACTCAGGTCAATGCTGGCGTTCTCAAATGCCACGGCAGCATCCTTGTTGGAGGTGCAGCGGAAAATCAATGCATCCAGTTTCATCCTGGTATCAGTGGTCAGTTCCAGATCCAGTACGGAAAAAGCATGATGGAAAGTAAGATTCACCACATCATCGGATTTGGTGACATTCTCTACGGCAGCCCAGATGAAGTCATTTTCAGCAAGATGCGCTGTAGAGCCGCTTGAGTACTGGGACTGGGATGCAGAAATCCCCACCTTTGCCTTATGCGGGTCTGAGCCTCTGTCGGAATTGAAAGGATAGCAGGCATAGAACGACTGCGGAATATTGTCCCCTGCCCAGCGGATTCTCTGAGCACGGGACTGATATGAAAACGTCGTTCCGGTACCTTCCTGGTCAGCGAGATATGCGCTGTTGGACTGGAGGGACTTGCCTTCAGCCTCTGTCCAGATTCCGATTTTGTCGGATTTCACCCAAGCGAGTTTCAATGCATTGCCGTCATCGGTATGAGTCACCTTGCTCTGCCCTTCCTGCTGCTGGAAATCTGCAGAAAAGGCAGGTCCGTCAGACAGGATGTCCTCATCCATCTGTCCGTTCTTGGAACAGCCGATCAGGGCAGATGCCAGGGCAATCATTGATATATATTTGATATTCATAATTTTACGCATTAACAGTTTACCATTTCCATTTATCCATATCGTCTATCTTTCCGCCTCCAGGGTTAGCCTCTGACGGGTCGTAAAGTGCGGCGTCAATGAGAGGTTTCAGAATCCCTTCCATAACAAGGAATGCCTTCGCATTCGGATGAACGGAATCAAGGTTCAATGTTCCGTCGGCATTCGTGCCGAATACCCAGCAGTACTCGTCAGCCAGACCGTTCTGATCATTTTTCAGAGCGCTGTGGTAATCTGCATAACGATAGCCTCTCTCGGCAGCATAAGCCTTGATGAGCTTGTTGGCCTCGATAACCTTAGATGCGATGTAGTCTCCGTCAAACTCCGCTTTCCATGCATCCGGTTTCCACCACATGCTCCTTGTCGGACAAATCGAACCGAGTATGACAGGAACTCCCATATCTTCGGCAATCCTGGACATAAGGGCGATGTTGGCAAGAAGATTCTCCTTGCTCACGTGAACCCTGTAGCCATCACCGGACATATTTTCAGCAAGGTCATTCGTGCCGCAGGTAATCACCACACATTGAGGATTGTCATCTACGATGTTCGAACCGAAACGGTCAATCATATTGCTTGAGGTCTGTCCATCGATTCCACAGTTAAGGTAGCTGTTCTCGGTGAAAAAGGCCAGACGGCCGCGGTCTCTCCAGGTCCTTGTGATGGAGTCGCCCATAAGTGCTGCCCTGTGACCGGTCTGTTTGCCGTATCCCGGAGCTTTTCCGTCCACATTTTCCTTCACGCAGCGAAGTTGCAGTCCGGCACCGGAGTAGCTGTTGCTCTGAGTGATCTTTGCGCCTGCGCCGTTCGAGCCGACAGATGAGCGGATCGGATAAAGAGAGTTGGCGACACTTGCAGAAGCCATCATAACTTCACCTGAAGCCGAAATGACTGAGCCACCGAAACCGGCCTTTCTCTGTCCCGCAAATGGGAAATAGAGGTCATATTCGGAAACATAGACTCCGTGACCGCCCGCAGCGGAACCGGAAGAAGCGAAGAATGTCGCATAGGCATCTGCTGTCGGCACTTTCCAACCTGCCGGACACGGGTCATAGATGGTCTTATCATTGCTGATATTGTCCGTGCTGCCCCAGAGATAGCGCCACTGCTCATTGTCCAGAATGGATTTTGCCTGGAAGTCGCCTTCTCCGGAGAACCAACTGTATTGAGGATAGACAGCATCGTTGTTGCCGCCGAACATCCACTTGTGAGGATATTTTACGGACTCGTCCACGGCCTGCTGGAGCGAATAGCCCGAACCGAGTTCAGCATGGAGCATCCTGGCGTTCTTGGCCCTGTCGGAAGAGAAGATCTTGTCCCCATCGACTTTATATTCATCCAGAGTGGTGTAAGCAGGGTTGCCCCAGCCTTCCCGTACATTCGTAGCCGATTTATATTCAGATGCTGCAGGGAACGGATCCTTACGGCCCCACTGATAGTAGTTGCCGATGGCGCCGGCTGCCTTCACATTGTCAGAGATGTCCTTTGCAGAAAGTCCGAGCACGGCTCCGAGGTTGCGGTCCATGACCGTATAACGGCCGGCCTTCCTGGAAGTCGCATCGGCATCCCAGCCCTCTACGGCCCAGATGTTCCAGCTCCAGACGATTTCGCCGGACTCATTCAACGCAGCGATCACGGCATTGCCGTTCACAAAAGTCTTCGGTGTCTTGAAATAGACGAGGCCGTCAACATAGTCATACATCACGCTGCCGGCAGATACAGGACTTGCATTGACAAATCCGCCCTCGCCTTCAGGGATGCTGTACCACAGAAGTTCTGCTGAAGAAGGGGTCAAAGCGGCATCGAATGCGGTGCTGTGCGGTTCCCCGTCGTAGCTCCAGCTGATGCTCTTCGTACTGCCGTTGCCCTTTACCTTCGCATTGAAAGCATAGAGGCAGTCAGCCTTGTTCACGATATAGGTGTTGGCAGTACCGTCCGCGCTCAGGAGCACAGGGTCAGCGGTCATTCCGACATTGTAGGAAACGCAGGTTCCCGGCTTGAATCCGCCTTCCGGAACATCCACGACAACTTTCTCAAAGTCAGCACCTTCGAGGTCGCAGTCTATGGTCAATGTCTTGCCGGCATACTGAGGATTCACATTGACAATGAACTCTGTAGCCTTGCGCCTGAGATATACAGGCGAGGCTGGCTTGACATTGATCACAGAACTTACCGAGTCTATTTCAGAGAGGCTGGAAGTGAACAGGTCATATTTGGCATGCTTGAAGGCAAGTGCCGTTCCGTCTTCGCCTGAGAGTTTGACGGAATTGCAGGCCACAGGCAGATTGGAAGAAACATTGACCTTCACGAATGCGACGACCGGCGCAAGGGACATTTCGAGAATGCCGTTGTCCGGGCGCTCAACTGATTTTACTGAAGACACGAAGATCTGGCTTCTCTTCAGCTGCATCGTAGTCAGAGGAATTGACACCACCTGCTCCTCGGCTACTGAAACCGGGATGGAAGTCGCATCCTTCATCTTGGTGCTGAACGGATAATACAGGGACACGTCATATTTCTTGCCCTCTTCCCATTTGAGCTTGTCAGCGTCCTTGAGAGGGAAGAATCTGGATGATGCGGTGGATGTATATGCGTCATAATAGGCATTGTCATTCAACGCCGAACCGGTACCGGCTTCGGACACGAACACCCCGATACGGTCGGAAACCGCTTCCCAGGTGATGACAGCCGACTCAGAAGGCGAGGAGGCCGACACCTTGAATGAAATGTACTCCGAAGAAGTCATCGGCGCATCTTTCTCCGGCTCATTCGCTTCTTCTTTTCCGCAGGCGGTCAGGGCCAATGCGGAAAGAAGCGTCATATATAATATTCTGTTTTTCATCTACTATATTATTGAAGAGTTATCTGATAGAACGAATCTGTTCCAGAATAGTAGTCCTTGGATGAGAACACGCCATGCGTCCACTTGAATTCGCTGACAGTCTGGCCGTCCAATCCTTCGATGCAGTTGCCCTTGAACGAATATGGCTTGTAAAGCTTCATCACTCCGTCAGGAAGATTTATGGCACAGACATTCTCCACGACCTTCTCGGATTTGTAAACCGGAGCGCCACTTTCGTCTGTCATCGGGTTGCCGTTCTCGTCTGTGGCCTGGACAGGCATCTCGTAGGATAATGTCCAGATCTTGCTCTTGTAGTATCTCTCGTAATTGTTGAAATCAGGAAGAGATTCCCTAGTAGCAGTTCCGATCACCTTGCCGTTCACGCAGAGGTCGAACGACTTTTTGGTCACGGCCTTTTCGCTGGCATGCACCTTGGCGATATAGCTTTCAGGTGTTTCATCGCCGGAAAGCGGTGTGAGCCGTATTCTGTTGAATGACTTCAGGCCTTTCAGGATGATCTCGTCATAGTTGTCGGAAATCGACATGACGGTGAACTCGAAATCACCGCCCCAGCCGCGATATCCGCCACCGTTCGGGCCTCCCGGGAAGGAGAAGAAATGTATGTAGTCATTGTTGGTGCAGAATTTCAGCATCGGACCGGTACCCAGTTCCACCTTGTATTCTGACTCCGTAACAGGGTCAGCCTGAGGAATGAAGCCGGCTCCCTCGAACCAGACTTTCACTGTATAGTCCGGTGAGAACTGCAGCACGTAAATCCATCCGCCGTAACGGAGGTCCTCATCCGGGAAATACTCCATAACCCATGTTTCGCGGGCTACCAGCGCACTGCGACAGAGCTCGATGCGGTCTTCTGTACGTTGTGCGGCCGTCTCGTCGAAGATTCTGGAACTCTTGTAGCAGGAAGCCAAAGAGAGCAGCATCATCGCTGACAGAATATATGTTATAATTCTTTTCATATCGATTCGGGTTTATTCGTCAAGTGATTCCCAATCCAGGCTGTCCAGCTGAGCGATACGGCGATGATAGATTTCACACCATCTTTCGGAATCCACTCCGTAGGAATCCTTGAGCCATTTCTTAAGCATGTCAAACTTCTTTCTCATGAGCGGACCGCCGACTGGACCGGCCTTGGCTATCATTGCCTCTCTTTCCTCTTCCGTAAGGGAAATCAGACGTCCGCCGGTCTCTGCCACATCCTCGCTGTAGTGGGAACGCGCATAGTTGCTGACAAATCCTTTCTGATAAGGGTCATCGGTAAGGGAAGTGTAGCGGTCGCCCACATAGTCGCTGAGTGTGATGTCCTTGAACTCTGCTGGAGAGCCGTGGATACCGTCGAGGATATGGGTAAACTCATGGAGCATAGTGCCCGCGATTCTCTCCGCATCCTTATGGTATTCGAAGAAGTTCACGCCCAGGATGTTGATCTGAAGGCCGTTTTCTGCAGATGCAAGGGCCGTGGAACCGCTGCTGCTTATCTCGAAACTGCCTACGAGGAAGAGCACCTTCGGGAAATAGGATTTCACGAACAATGCAGGATCCTCGGTCTCGTCTCCGGAAGACATCATCTCCACCATGGCCTCAAGAGTCGTGAACTTGATAAGCTTGGCAATCATGATCGACTCCTTGATGTTAGGAGGTGATACCCAGTAGTTGAAGCTGGTCTCCCTGTCCGGCATACGGTATTCGAAACGGACATTGTAAGGCTCCACATAATTTCTCTGCAGCCATGAATCGAACTCGGTATATCTGTGGTTCTCTTCCTTGAAAATGCTCTCGGAGCTGACTTCATCCTTGGTGCAGGATGACATCACCAGCACAGAGCAGGCTGCCAATATCATTGATATATACTTTTTCATCTTCATTCCTCCTTAAAGATATTTGACGAAAGGATGGTCAGGGCTTTCCGCATTGTTGCGCGGGTTAGGCTCCAGACCGGTTTTTATGGACTCGGAAGGAATCTGGAATGCGCGGCGCAAGTCATTGTAAGGCAATGTGACAGTAGCCTCGAATCCTGAGGTCGTAGCGTCGTCGTAATCGGAGTCATCGAATCTGTCGATGGTGATTCCATATCTCTTGAGGTCCATCCAGCGGAGTCCCTCCTCCAGAGAATCGATTCTCTTGCAGAACAACAGGCACTGGGTCATATTTTCCTGAGTACCAGGCTCTACAGTGAATCCATGCGGATGAATCGGCTTCCTGGAAGTAGGCTCTTCCCTTGTATATTCCTTGATGTACAATGATGAAGAAGGGTCGCCGTAAACCTCATCGATCAGCTCGCGCGTCAGATGACGGATTCCGTTGGTTCCGACCTTGTACATTGAACAGCTCCAGGTATCCATATCTGCAGCAGCCTTGTCATATTCCTTGAGCTGGATATAGGCCTCAGCCCTGTTCAGAAGCACTTCATTGGCATCGAGGGCCACCATCGTGCTGCGGACATAACCGGTACCCGCCACCGGATCCACGACCTCCCACTGGGAAGGCCATTTCGGCCAGTACACCTTGTTGGTTATGAGGTCGGCCCAGTAGAACGGAACCATCTGGTAGATATACTGGGTATTATCCTGCTTGCCGGTATCATAGGCACCGCCCATAGGACGCTTTGCACGGACAGTCTCCATCTTGGCGATCCTGTTGGTGTGCGCATATCTTCCGCCGGTAGCGGACCATGCATTGAACAGACCGCCGTTTGCAGAATAGAGCGGAATGATCAGCAGGTTCACCTTGTTCGTAGGATTGATATAGTTCAATGCCCTGGTATCATAAGCCCAGGCCATCTTGCTGGTCGCAGCCCAGTCACGGAGCATTTCGGAAGGGTTAGTGCCGAGCACCACATTTGCGGCCTCAACCGCCTTCTCCCACTGGTTGCTATAGACGTAGAACCTGGTCGCAAGCGCATAGCCTGCCTTCTTGTTGAAATGATATTTCGGAACTGACCATGCCTCGTCGTTCAGAAGAGGAAGACCTTCCTCGATATCCTTCTGGATCATCTCGTAGTCATGGGCAAGAGTACCACGGCTGTATTTCGGATTCAATGTGGTCTCCGGCTTGTCCATATAGGTAACTCCCAGATACTGAGACGCATACTGAGGATGATAAGGGAGACAGTAGATCATTGTCAGACAGAGGTGAGCGTAAGCGCGGCAGAGAAGTGCCTCACCCTTATAAGGGAGCATCTCCTCAGGAGTACCCTGCTCGGCAATAGCCTGAAGAGCGGCATTCGCTGTGGCAATCATATTGTAATATGCCTGCCAGGTGTTCACGTTGCTCTCGTTGTCCGCTTCCTCTATCGGTTCCCAGTTATAATTCTGTTCAATGAGTCTGGACGTATTCTTGTTTCCTTCGCTATAGAGTTCGCAGTTGTCCGACGCATATTCGAAGAATCTCACGTAAGTTCTTGAAGCATAAGCGGAAACAAGCAGTTTCTGTATCTTTTCAGTCGAATTCAGTTCAGTTCTGTTGTCCGGAAGCTTGTCCAGGAACTTGTCGCAGGATGTCAATCCCCCGATCAGAGAAAGAACTGCCAATGAATATGTTATAAATTTCTTCATATCCGCATTGATTTAAAATCCTATCTTGCAGGTCAATGTGAACTGCTTCGGCATCGGAACTGCGACACCGCCGGCATTGAGGAACTCAGGGTCCTGTCCTTCCAGCCTCTTGTCGGCATACAGAAGACAGAGATTGGTTCCCTGTATCTTGAATGAAAGGCTCTTCAGTCTGAGCTTTTCAACTGCAGTCTTAGGAAGTTCATAACCCAATGAAACCTCCTTGAGCCTGATGAAATCGCCCTTGGCAATACGCTGGTCAGAGTAGTTGTAGGCATTGTAGGCAATGCTGAGATTGCTGATGCTGTTGTTCTGACGCTTGCTTGCGATTACAGGCACATTGGTAATGTTCTCGTCACCCGGGTTGATGTATCTGTCCATGAACTCTCTCGGCATGGCAGTAAGGTCCGAATAGCTGTTGGAGAAGATAGGGTCCAGCCTTACCACATTTCCGAAGGAGTAAGTCATGAAGACATTCATCGTGAAGCCCTTGAACTTGAACATGTTGCCGAAACTTCCGGTGATGGTCGGGTCAATCGGTCCCTCATACTTGAGGTTGCTGAAATTGTTCATTTCCTGGAACTGGATGTTCGTGGAAGTGATTTCCCCGTCCTTGTTCAGGAAAGTCGGGATACCCATCTCGTCAAGTCCCATGAAACGCAGTGAGAACACGGCGCCTCGAGGCATTCCTTCCATAGAATAGCCCGAACCTGTCAGATAACTGATCATTGTCTGGTAGGTCTTGAGCTTGGTCACGGTGTTCTTCATGTGCGAGAATATGAAGTTCGTAGTCCAGGAGAAATCCTTCTTGACGATATTCTTGGTGGTAAGCGAAAGCTCCACTCCGGAAGACTTCATGGAAGCCACGTTTCCGTATTTATTGGAAACACCGCCAAGTCCCTGAGTGACAACACTTCCGATAAGGTCGAAGTTATTTCTCTTGTAGGCGTCGAATGACAGGAGGATGCGGTCGTCAATGAAACCGAGGTCAGCTCCCACATTGAACTCATGCTTCTTCTCGTATGTGAGCTCGGAGTTCTCGATGGATGACTGGTAGAGCGACGGTTCCTTGATATTGGTGGCAGGACGCCACGGAGTGCTCGGATAGAACAATGCTGTGGAGTTGTTCACCCACGCCGGGCCCCTGTCCGCTGTCAATGAATATGATACACGGAAATTCATGCTGGACAATGCCGGTTTCAGCGCATCGAACCACTCTTCCTGATCCGCAGACCATTTGCCGGCGACGTTCCATGTAGGCAGCCAACGGGCGCTTCTTGCCCTTCCGAGTCTGTTGGAGCCCTCGTAACGGAATGTTCCGTTGATGGTGTATCTGTAATTGTATGAGTATGAAGCAGTAGCGGCAAAAGCTACATTGCGCTCGTGCGTATTGTTCAGACTGTAGTAATATGAATTCTGCTCAAGCTGTTTCTTGAACAGGTCCAGGATATAGAACGGAGTCTCACCTGCCTCGTACTGGAGTCCCCAGCCGTCGAAAGAACTTGCATGCCTGTCCAGGGAATTGACTTCCATCGCGGCGAAGGCATTGATGATGTGCTTGTCGGCGATGGCGGTGTTGTAAGTACCTGACGCTCTGAAGTCCATGCTGAGGGCAGAGTAGTCATTCTTCTTCAAGATACCTCCCTGCGGCAGGACAGTATACTTGTCTCCGGTCGGATTGTCCGGGTCCTTGTACAGATAAGGGTTAAGGCTCTGGATGATCTTCGTGGCTGCGGCACGGTAAGCCTCCGCCTGGTTCGAATTGTCCTTGATATTGTGCTCGGTCATTGAAAGCTGGTATCGTACCGAACCGAGAGCTGCCAGTTCGAGTCCCTTTATCGGCTTGGCCTTGATTTCAGCCTGGAATTTGGTGTCGAGCACTGAAAGGTCGATGTAGTTGTTCGCCAACTCGTGCTTGATATTGAACGGAGCATAATTCCTGGTGTAGAATTCGTCCGGATCGAGTGTCCTGGAAGTACGCAGGGCATAAGAATACGGGTTGATGTCGAAATCTCGTTTCACGGAACCTTCCACAAGGTTTGTGGTAGATGCGAGTGAACCCGGAGCCCTCTGCTGCCTGTATGAAGCGTTTCCGATGATGTTCAGGGTGATGTAATCCTTGAATATCTTCTGGGAAGTGTTGAACAGCGCAGTATATCTGTTCACCTTGCTCTGGATTGACCAGCCCGGATCGACGAGCGCACCGAGAGAAGCATAGTAGCTGCCTTTCTCTGATCCGGAAGTGATGCTGACGGAGTGGCTGTGCTGCACGGTCGGACGGAAAAGTTCCTGGAACCAGTCCGTGTTGCGCATCTCGGCCTTGCGGAGATATGCTTTCCTGCCGGCTTCGGTGTTCTCCACAAGATATTTTCCGGTCGCCGTATCGTATGTGTTCATCAACTGGTACATCTTGCTGTACACACCGCCCTGCGAGCTGTATACGTTGCTGGTGAAGTTGAGCCAGCCCTTCTGGTACATTTCCTCATAAACGGACATCTGCTCCTGGGAGTTCATGATATTGAACTCGGAATATGAAGGGACAAGACGCATGGTATATTCGCCGTTGTAGTTCACGCGGGTCACGCCAGGTGTTCCTTTCTTGGTGGTCACGACAATGACGCCGGCCATTGCCCTCGCTCCGTAGATGGAGGTAGCGGAACCGTCCTTGAGTATCTGGAATGACTCGATGTCGTCAGAGTTCAGGCCCGCAATGGCGGAGCTGATCAATGTCGTGGCGTCTCCGGATGACAGGGAATTGGCATCCACATTGACCACATCCTCCATTATGACGCCGTCTACGACCCACAGAGGCTTGGAGTCACCGAAAATTGAGGTAGCGCCCCTGACTCTGATCTTAGGTGCGGTACCGAATGTTCCTGATACGTTCTGCACTGAAACGCCGGCTGATTTTCCTTCGAGTGAACGGCTGACTTCACCCACACCGCTGATATTCACATCCACGGCGGAAAGCTGGTCGGTCGCACCGGTAAAGAGTCGCTTGTCAGTGGTGGTCATACCGGTAACCACTGCTTCGGAAAGCATTTCCGTGCTTGTGGAGAGCACGAAGTCCACTTTTTCTGCAGCAGGTTTTGTGACATTGGTATAACCCAGGCAGGAAGCCTCGAGCTTGGCTCCTGCAGGGACTTTTGTCTATGTATAATTACCGTCAAGGTCCGTGACTGCAGCATTTCCCGTGCCCGCCACTGCCACCACGACACCTATGAGAGGCTCGCCGGCATCGTCCTTGACTGTACCGCTGACTGTCAATGTCTGCTGCGCGAAAACTGAAAACGTGCAGGCAAACGACAGCAGCAATGCTATGATCAATCTTTTCATAAGCTGTTACTATTCTGTATATTCCTTAGTAAGCACAAGCTGCTGATATGCTACAATACGTGTAGTGAATGCAAAGAATCTGTCACGACTCCACCAGATGTTCAACTGCTGAGGGATATCGTTGCTGTTCAGTTTGGCATTCTCGAATGAAAGAGTGACTGTGTGGTTCACATCATCGAATACAGGTTCGGCATCCCAAGCGGCACGACCCTCTGTAGAGAAGATGTAGAATCCTGACTGATTGGACGAAGTCGGCCCGTTGAAATGCACTGAGTAGTACTTGTTTGCAGCCTCATCTTTACCGAAGCCCTGGATGCCGATTCTTACTTTACCGTCCACCAGCTGGGCTGAGAAAGGATAATTCACGAGCTCGCCTTTCTGAACCGTAACCGAGAATGACTCGTACATCTTTTCTGTCGCGAACACGAAATCGCTCTTGTCTCCGCACTCATCGGCGTTCTTTGCCACTTTCCAAGTGCCCAAGAGATAATACCAGTCCGGTTTCTTAGGAAGTGTCAATGTTACATAAACAGGTTCAATGCTGTTGTCCGCAGGGGTGATGACTGCTCTGCCGGAGAATGCTCTGCGGCTCTGAGCCTTGCTTACGATGAATGTCACACCGCTTGCGGACTTCTCGAATGAGAAGACGCCATCCGGATTCTCAGGGATTTCCACGCTGAAATCAGATGTGCACTTTACAAGTGTCTGCAATTTCTGGTCGGAATCAGAGAACTCCAGGATTGATTCACTTATGATGATTCCTTTGAACGGAGACTGTTTCACTGAAAAGCTGACGGAATTGCTGCCTTCAGCATTGATGGTAACATCCGCAGTGCGCTCTGTATCACCAGTATATGAGAACACATTGAACAGAACAGAAGAACCGGCAACGCTTACGCGAAGCCACTCAGGTGCTGAAGACTCGGCCGTCAGTTCGAGGCCGCCTGCTTCAACTACAGCAGTTCCGAATCCTCCGGCAGCGTCGAACGACGTAGCGGAAACACTCTTCAATTCAATCTCTGGGACTGAATTGTCTTTGCTGCATGACAGACCGCAGAAAAGCGCGGCCGCCAGAGCGATGACTGATATAATTTTTCTCATCATATTGAATAATTATTTTACATATTCTATTGCGACCTGTGAGTCCCCGTTCAGTTTTGTTCCTGCCAATTCGATATGGACATAGATGAACTGATAGGTTCTGTCGCGTTTGTATTCCAATGGGATCTCCACTACCGGATTGTCCTTGCCGATTTCGACATTGATGTCCTTCTTGACGGAACGTACCCAGCCGGCAGCATTGACCTGCACACGCTTGAGGGTGACATTGTCCTCACCTCTCTTCCATCTGAATCTCAGGGCCTTGACCGGAATGTAATCCTCAGGCTCCATCATGCGGATAATCAATGTGCTGCTGTCTCTCATCTCGAATGATGTCCATCCGGAAAGTCCCTGGCCTTCAGCCGGTTCAATGTCTTTCGCAACATTGACAAGCTCCTGTGATTCCTTCACGAGGTCCTTTACCGGAACGAAATCGGAGAGTTTCTTCTCCTCAGTGAAATTACCCTCCCAAGCGGCGAAGTCAAATGGTTTGTCCGCTTTTTTGGCATCGAAGAAATGCTGCCATCTCGGGATATAGTAGTCGCGGATAAGACCTGACCAGATCTTGCATGCATAGTCATTGAGGCCGGCATCAGGGAAACTGACACCCCAAGTAGTCACGATTCTGCGGCAGTCCTTTTCATATTTGTCGCTCTCCTGCTGACTGTCACCCCATCCGCGGGCAAAGTCGATCCATCTCTGCATACGGGTTACAGGGTTCTTGTCCAGAAGTCTGTCCGCGCGAAGCATCAGGTCCTTGAAACGGACCTCCATAGCGGCAGCCTTGTCATTGTCTCCGGCAAGATAAGCTTCATTGATCTGATTTACGAGCAGGTCTGCCTTGCCGAACGCATAGTAGCCGGCCCACAAGGCGAGGTCGGTGAGATATGCTTCATTGTCACCGAGTTCCGAAGCAGCCGCGATATAGGCCTCAAGTGCCTCGAAGTGCGCCTTGGAAACCACGTAACGGCCTCCGAGACCGTAGAACGGCTGTCTTTGGACTACGTACTGAGCACGGCTTGAGCACATTCCGTAAGAGCTTTCGAGCATCTTGTTCCAGAATGTCATCATCGTCTCAGGACATTTTCCGTATCTGTTGATGGTATAATTCCTCAGCCATTCGTGGATATCCTTGTGGGAAGTGCTCCACCACGCATCGGAAAGGATTTCGTAGATCACCTCATTGCTTTCCACGCCTTCAGGAGCGGTGCCTGCGCCGACAAGATTGCCCATATTTGCGGAGCTGAGGGCATTCAGATGGCCGTTAAGGTAGAAGTCCAATGCGCCTGCAGGGGCAGTACGTCCGCCGAAGTTAGGCACGGTACTGTAGATCCACGGCTTTCCGTAAATTCCCTTGGCATAGTTCCAGGTATATTCATTCTCCCAGATTCCGTAGTTGAAGTCCACGCTCAGGTCCAGAAGAAGCATCTTGTCATCAGGCACCTTGGAGAACAATGCTTCGATGCTCTCCGGGTCCCAGATATGTCTCTGGTAGCCGAACATCCAGCCCTGGAGCACCCAAACAGCGTCCGGATTTGCAGCGGCAATAGACTGATACAGAGACTTTCCGTAGTTGGATATCTGAGCATAGCGTTCCTTGGTGCCACGCTCGGCGAACGGGACCTTCATTTCATTGAAACTGTCGGCGAGGTAGTATTTGCCTTTTCCGAATTCCTTTTCCCATTCCTGGATATATGTCTTCGAGATCAGCTGGAACAGCTCCGTTTCAGGAGAAATGAAATTGGACACATAGTACGGGCCGTCATCCCAACCGGTGTGGATGAGGTTCGCGTCAGGATACACGCGCTTGATCGCTTCAGGCACAAAGCCTGCGAAAGCATTGTAAATCGGTGTCATACCGAGTTCACTCATCCTGGCTATCATCTTGTGTTCCAGAGCGATGGTCTTGTCATACCAGCTCTGTGAGAGATGGCCGTCAAGCTCTGACATATTGCCCATTCTGAACCACGGCAGATAAGCCGGGCCTGTCACGAACTTGCCTATTTCCTCATCAGTCAGACCGAGCTTCTTCCATACTCGGGCGAAAATCGCTTCGCTACCGATGGGCGAAAGCGGCATGTTCACGCCGTGGAGAGCCATCCTGTCAAGCTCCTTCTCCCAGTCTTCCCATTTCCAGTAAGGCATGGTGTAGCCGAGGGTGCAGACATTCATATACTGTCTCAGCACGAAAGGAGTAGTGACGAGTTTAAGAGGCTGGTCTGCAAGCTTTTCAGGAAGGTCAATGTTATTGACAGTCCAAGTGGACAGACCGTAATGGTTGGATGTCACATAATCATAGAAACCACGGCAGACTGCCACAGCAGAGCTTCCCTTTACGGTAAGTTTGCCTTTCTTCACCTCTGTAGAGAAATATTCGCTTTCCTCCATAGGACCGGTAACTACGAGTTTCACATTGGAAGGTTTTCTTCCGAGAGTTCTCGTGATAACTCCTGAGGCCGCTTTCTCAGCTGCTTTGAAGTCTTCTTTCTGAGACGCTGAAGCGGAGAGGCATAAAAATACCGCTCCGATTACGCTCATAAATTTCAATTTATTGATTATCATACACTTATAGTTTTATTTCTTGATTTCTCTTATCTCCATCGCATATCCGCCGCCTGCAGCACACTTCTGGACGAGCTTCGACTTGTGGTCAATCTTCATCTTGCGGATAGTGTAAGCCTGTGGGTTTGTCTTGTAGTCCGCATCCTGAGCATCAGCATAGAGCGTGGCCTCATATTTCTTGCCCGGCTCCAGGAAGTCGAACGATATCTTGGAAACGTGGCCTTCAGCACCTGCTGTGGAGCCGACAAACCAGTCTCCTGAATCCTTTACCCTGCGTGCCGTGGTGACATATTCGAAAGGCTCGGCCTCCAGATATCTGGCCTCACTCCATTCCATCGCCACATTCTTTATGAACTGGAACGCATCCGGGAACCTCTCGTAGTTTTCCGGAAGGTCGGCAGCCATCTGCAACGGGGAATACATCGTCACGTAGAGGGCCAGCTGATTTGCAATAGTGGCATTGACGTGAGACTTGTTGCCCGGACTGAACTTGCTGATATTCATCTCGAAGATGCCTGGAGTGTAGTCCATCGGACCGCCCAGCAGCCTGGTAAACGGCAATATGCAGACATGTCCCGGCTTGGAACCGCCGAATGCCTGATACTCGGTTCCTCTGGCAGACTCGTTTCCGATAAGGTTAGGCCAGGTCCTGCACAGTCCCGTAGGACGCACCGCCTCATGGGCATTGACCATTATCTTATATTTGGCGGCCTGGGTGACGGCATACAGATAATGGTTTACCATCCACTGGCTGTAATGCTGTTCACCGCGAGGAAGCATATTTCCGACATAACCGGATTTGACGGCATTGTAGCCGTTGTTTTTCATAAATGTATATGCTGTGTCGAGATGCCTTTCGTAGTTTCTTACGGAAGCGGAAGTCTCGTGATGCATGATCATTTCCACGCCTTTGGACTTGGCATAATCACGGATTTCCTCAAGATTGAAATCAGGATAAGGGGTCACGAAATCGAAGACATAGTCCTTAAGGTGGCCGAACCAGTCTTCCCAGCCCACGTTCCAGCCCTCGACAAGCACCGCGTCGAAGCCGTTTTCAGAAGCGAAATCAATGTATTTCTTCACGTTCTCAGTGGTGGCTCCGTGATGACCGTGAGGCTTGACTTTCGTATAATCGGTCACGCCGAGCTGAACGGAAGGCAGATCCCAGGTATAGGACCACTGTGACTTTCCGGTAATCATCTCCCACCACACACCAACGTATTTTATAGGTCTGATCCAGGAAGTGTCCTCGATCCTGCAAGGTTCATTGAGGTTCAGCGTCATACGGGAAGCGAGAATGTCGCGTGCGTCGTCACTGACAATGATTGTGCGCCAAGGAGTGTTCAGAGGCGCCTGAAGATAGCCCTTTGCACCAGTCGCATCAGGATTGAGGAATGATTCGAAAACGAAATTCTTGTCATCGAGATTCAGATGCATGCAGGCATAGTCCACAAGAGCAGCCTCGTGGATATTCACGTAGAGGCCCTGGTCTGTCTTGAGCTGAAGCGATGTCTGAACTCCGGTCGGAGAGAACATGTTCTTGTTCATGCGCTTGCTGTTCACTTCCCTGATCTGGGAGAGGCGGCAGCACGTGTAGTCATATTCCTGAGTATAATAATCGCCCGGAATCCACCACGCGGTGATATCTCCCGGCATGGCGAACTGCGTGCGCTCTTCCTTGAGCACAAAATAGACAAGTGACTGCTGCTGAGGGAATTCATAGCGAAATCCTACACCATCGTCATATACCCTGAACCTGATATCCATCCTTCTTCCGGTCTGATGCTGCATCAAGTTGACTACAAATTCGTTATAATGATTTCTGATGGAAGTCTCCTCACCCCATACAGGGCTCCATGTCTCATCACAATCGCCACGAGATGTACCGGTAATTTCAAAGCCCCTATCCAGATGAGACTTCAGGTCATCGGACTTGCCCACCAGTTCGAACCCCATACCGCTTGTCAGCACGGCAGGCAATTCGCCGCAATCCACCGAATACTGTGGACGACCTTCTTCTGACAATGAGAAAGAAAGTTTCACTTTTCCGTCGGGAGAATAAACAGTTTCCACATTTTCAGCAGAAAGGGTTGTGATGCCGAATGTTGCAATTGCAAAGAAGGCCAGTAGTCGTTTCATTAACATTAGTGCTATTATTTTACGAAAGATATGTAACTTGAAAATCAATAACAATATGTAATAATGAAAATATAAACGAATTTAAAACCTTAATGCTTGATTACCAACGATTTAATCTAAAATATACTACTAAAAAATATAAATGGAAAATAAAACTTTTTTGTGCCTAAATGGATGAAATTCCCTTAATTTGCTCCTCGAATGCCTGAGGGGAAAGAGCTTTCAGACGAGTCCTCGAACGGTACGCATATATGGTGGAACGGGAGTATCTCAGAAGTATGGAAATCCTGTCCGTGCTGTCGATTCCCAGACGGATCAGAGCATAAATCCTCAGTTCCGGGGTCAGCACATACGGGTCTTTGATAGAAATTCTGTACTCCGGCTGAAGGAAATTATTGAAATCCGCGATGAAAGTAGGGAACAATGACAAGAAAGTCTTGTCAAAAACACTGTAGAACGACGCCCATTCCTCCTCCACCACGGCATTCGACTTAAGGTCACGCTTAAGTGTCTGGATATCTCCTGCGATGGCTTTCTTGTTCAGATTCTTCCTGTACTTGTCCAGCCGCTCGATTCTGGAAATGCACTCAAGCATCAGCTGGGTGATATAGGTGTTCTTGATATTGCTGGACTCCTTTACTATTCTGTTCGCTTCTTCCTGAAGTGACTGGGACTCAGTGAGTTCGTCTTTCATCACCTCCAGTTTCCTGCGCTGGTTCTTGTTCACGAACAGGAGCACGGTCATAAGCAATAGCAGGAAGCACAGCACACCGAAGCCAGCATACAATATCTTGAGATCCTTCTTCTTGTCCTCGATATAGGACTCATTGACAATGGAGATGAGAGGTGCCAATGCATCCACCTTCAGCCTTGCCTTGCAGAAGTTCGCGTCGTCCAGGGCCTTGTTCAGATAAGAGTAGGCCCTCTTGATGTCCCCGTCCTCGTAAAGCATCGTCGCAAGCATCCTGAGCGCCACATATTCCTTCTTTGCATTGACAATATCCGAATATGCGGAAGCTATCATATAATCCTTTGCGGCATCATTCCATCCTATTGAAAGATAAATATCCGCAATGGCGATGGCTACAGGGCCGTTTTCGGGCGACTCCGGAGAAAGCGAGCCGTACTTCCGCAGTAGAACGTCCAGGGCACTCTTGTAATCCCCTTCAAGCAGAAAACGCTCACTTTTGCCCACAACATTGTCAGGAAACTGGCTGGCAATGGAATCTTTGTACACGGAGGCTTTGGAACTGTAATACTGTTTCAGATTCTGGTCAATGCCAAGTCCCTCAAGCGACTCATATATGCTCATATAGAAGAGGTACAGCTCTTCCCTGCTTTTTTCGGACAATGCACTCCTGTCCACCCGGTTCAGAGTTGCCAGGGCATCATAACTCATTCCCGAGGTCATATACTGCTTGGCCAGAGCCAGAGATGATGCGCTTATATAATCCTGACGGCCGAGTTCTTTGGCCGCGTCAAGAGACTTGACAGCATAGAAAGTCGCAGAATCCGTTCTGTACCTGTCGAATGTCCGGCGCATTGTAAAATATAGCAAATACTTCTGCTCCAATGTCTTACTATGCGTCAAGGCCGTCCTGCAAGAATCCAGGCGATCTTCCCTAACCCTGTCATATTCACTTGCGTGGCGGATCACATTGTCCAGGTCAGACAATGAGATTTTGTCCTGAACATGCCGATCAGCACCCTGGCAGAGTGTCGAAAGCAATGAGAATATGACAAGTACCGTTCTCCACATAAAAATGTCGGATATTATTGTTCGAGCGGTAAATTTACTAAAAAATATCGACCTTCCACATCGCAAAAAGCCCCGGAACCGCAGGCAAGCTTTTTCGGGCAATAAGGCAAGTATCTATTATCTGGATTTTTATTATCTTTGCCTTCAGGCATTGACATAATATTATTGGACATGAACGGAGGAGACAATAAGATTCCTATTGGGATACAGACATTCGAAGAAATTATATCCGGAGGTTACAAGTATGTAGATAAAACAGGTTTTGTCTACAAACTCGCAACCGTCTATAAATATGTGTTCCTGAGCCGCCCACGCCGCTTCGGGAAATCGCTGCTTTCCTCAACTTTCCAGGCATATTTTTCAGGAAGAAAAGACCTGTTCAATAATCTGAAAGCCGGGAATCTGGAAAAAGAATGGAAACAGCATCCCGTCCTTTATTTCGACATGTCCACAGCAAAGCACATGACGGAAGCTCTTCTGCTTGAAGAGATGGACAAGAAGTTGTATGAATATGAGCAGACATACGGAAGAGGAGTAAAAGATGTAAACATAAACCAGCGTCTGGAGGGTCTCGTGCACAGAGCCACCGAACAGACCGGTGAAAAAGCTGTTATCATAATTGATGAATATGACGCTCCGCTTCTCGATGTCATAAATGACAGAGAGCAGATTCAGCCTATGCGCCAGATTATGCGCAATTTCTACAGCCCGATAAAGAGCCTCGATCCATATCTGCGCTTTGTATTCATCACCGGCATCAATAAATTTGCGCAGTTGAGCATATTCAGCGAGCTCAATAACCTCAAGAATATCTCGATGCTTCCTGAATATTCTGCAATCTGCGGAATTTCCCAGTCAGAGCTTGAGAACAACTTTGATTTTCAAATAAAATCTCTTTCAGAAGCTGAAGGCATCAGCAGAGAAAAGACTTTCGATTTGCTCAAGGAGAACTATGACGGATATCATTTCTGCGAAGGGTCTGAAGACATCTACAATCCGTTCAGTCTGCTTAATGCATTTGCGGACAAGCAGTTCAAGAGTTATTGGTTCGAGACGGCAACGCCGACCTATCTGCTGGAGAGGCTGGACAGGAAGCCTATAGATGAGCGTGAATTCGACAAGATGGAGTACATCTCAGCCAACGAGTTCAATGTGTCTCCGGAAGTTACCGACAACCCCATTCCTCTGCTTTACCAGACCGGATATCTTACAATAAAGTCCTACGACAAAGAGACGGACTCATACACACTCGGATACCCTAATAAAGAGGTGCGCAACGGTTTTCTGAACTCACTGCTTGCCAGATACAACAACCAGGATCCTGCAGGTGCGTCTTTTGTCATCAGGTTCAATGCCGCATTAAGAAAAGGCAATGTGGAAGAAGCCTTGTCCCGCATGCAGTCATTTCTTGCAGCAATGCCGAATGACCTTGAGAATAAGACAGAAAAGCATTATCAGACAATCATCTACCTGATTTTCTCTCTCCTCGGGTATTACATCAGGACAGAGGAAAAATCCGCCATAGGACGCGCCGATGCCGTCTGCTGGACCGACAATTCAATATATGTGTTCGAATTCAAAGTCGACAGCTCCGCCGAGACGGCATTGAAACAGATTGATGACAAGGGATATATGATACCTTTCTGGTTCGAGGATGGCAAACGGCTTGTCAAGGTCGGCGTGAACATATCAACTGTATCACGGACATTGGAAGACTGGAAAATAGACGTGGTGAACGTCTGACATCATTTGTTTCTGAAGCAGCTTATTCCTGCTTCTTTTCAGAAACAATCCTTCCTGCTATACGGGAGGCTACCGCTGCAACATCGCCGAGGGCATCAGCCGGGACATTCCGTGCTCCGAACATGGCACAGCAAAAAAAATATGAAACAGAATGGAAATACATAATTCAACCCTGCCTCAGATCAAGCTCGGTATGCTTCAGGCATCGGACCACGCCATCATATTCGACAAGATAGCCATAATAGATGACAATTTGGACCCTGGACGGGAGGACAAGCGGATCGGCGCACCTGTCAACAAGCCGCTTCCGACGAAGATATTGGTAGGCATCTGCCTGATGTGCATTGAAGGGAGCATTGACCTGAAACTAAATCAGACAGAGTACCACATGGAGAAGAACGACTGTCTTCTCGGGATGCCAGGCTTCATTGCGGAGCATATTTCAATGTCGGGAGAATGCAAAATGATCGTCATCGCAGCAGCACAGGATTTCTTGGGAAAGTCTCCGATGAAAGGCACTGAGACTGCCCGTAAATGGATGATACAGAAAGGGGAACCTTCCGTGATACATTTCCCTGATGAAATCTGCAGTTCATTCCTGTCAGGATACAAATGCTTCAGACAGACTTACGATTTGGCGCATCAGGATTACAGGAACGAGATACTTATCTGCTTCCTGCACACGGCATTGGCACTGTTCTCATCTTGGCTGAAACAGACGGACGAAACAGAGCACGGACTCTCGATTCCGAGAAAGAAGGACCTCGTGATGAAGTTCCTCAATGATGTACACGAATTCTGCAACAAGGAAAGAAGCGTGAGTTTCTACGCCGAGCGGTGCTGTCTGTCACCCAAGTACTTCGCCAAGATCATCACTGACGCGATGGGCAGGAAGCCGGGCGACATCATCAAGGACAATGTGATACTGGAGGCAAAGGTCCTGCTCATCGCCAAGTCATACTCCATCCAGCAGGTCAGCGACAAGCTTAACTTCCCTAACCCGTCCTTCTTCTGCAAGTATTTCAAGGCTGCAACAGGAACGACTCCGCGAAAGTATCAGCTTCGCGGAGATAAAGTTTCTGAGGATGCCAAGGATTCTACTTTGTAGGAATGCGGAAGGCGTCAGACGGAAGCGAGGTGTTCTTCTTCACCTCTTTCATCTCATAAGTATTGGTGATGCCCACGGTCTCTTCCATAATCATCTTCACCAATACGCAGTCGGATTTGCGGTAGGTCAGGACAATCTTGGAATAGCCCCTGTGTCCCGCAGCCGAAGCAGTCAGCGTAACCACGTAGCCTTCAGCCGTTTCAGAAGCGGAAAGCTTCGCGTTGTTGGCCGCAGCCACAGTCTCAGGATCGCCTTTAATGCAGTTCACAAGTGTATTTGCAAGACTTCCCATCAGCGCGTTCTTGGAGGTGTCGAAGGTCATGGCCTTTCCACCCTTGTTCATATGGAACTTGTTTCCGTTCACCACCAGCAGCTCGCCGGCAGGTTTGGAATAACGCATCGTAAGATGTCCGTCAGGAGTGAAGTACAATGTTCCCTCAGATGCGATCTTACGGCCTGACGCCTTGATGGTCTTTACCTGAGTGAATTTGCTCTCGATATTCTTTACAGAAGCATTGGCCTTCAATATCTTGGCTACCACAGGCGAAGACGCAGGAGCTGCGGCAACCGCCTGGCCTTCAGCAGCAGAGACAACAGATGTGTGGCAGGACAATGCTGCAGCTGCAAAAGCAGCGATAATGGACATGCATCTCATATTGATTCTATTCATAAAGACCGCCATTGATTCCGATAGTCTGGCCGTTGATGTAGGCAGCCTTGTCTGAAACGAGGAACGCCACGAGCTCGGCCACTTCCTCCGGCTCACCGAACCGTTTGGCAGGAATGGTCTTCTTGAGTTCAGCCTCATCGAGCCCCTCTACCATATCAGTACGGATAAATCCCGGTGCAACAGCATTGACAGTAACCTTTCTTGCAGCGACTTCCTGGGCGAGAGCCTTTGTAGCAGCGATGATTCCGCCTTTGGCCGCTGAATAGTTGGTCTGGCCCGGCAGGCCTTTCTGTCCGGACAATGATGCCATATTCACGATGCGGCCTCTCTTGTGCACCACCATCGGCTGGAGAAGAGGACGGGTGACATTGTAGAAACTGTCCAGATTGGTCTTCATCACCTTGTACCAGTCGTCCTGTTCCATCCACAGGAGAAGGTTGTCGCGACGGATGCCGGCATTGTTCACAAGCACCTCGACGAACTCGTCCGGATGCGCTTCCTGCCACCTTTTCAGGGCAGAAACTGTCGCCTCATTGTCGCTGACGTCGAATTTCAGCAGCTCGGCATAACCGCCTGCAGCAGTAATCTGCTCCAATGTCGCGCGTGCCGCCTCGTCATTCGACACATAATTTATTATCACGTGATATCCTTCAGATGCCAGTTTGAGGCACACGGCCTTTCCGATTCCGCGGCTTCCGCCTGTAACCAATGCTATTTTCATTGTCAATGTTTTTTTATTCCAAAAGCGTAAATTTAGTAATCCAAAATCTCTTTTTCAAGTGATTCGGCATCCAAGATGAAGCCGCAGGTGATTACGGATGTCTTGGAAACGCCGAGAATGCCGTGCAGATTCAGGCTCTGTCCGGTCAGGAGCAGGTTCTGAACAGGGGTGCGCGGCGAAAGGAACGTCGTGAGCGGGTTGTGATAATCTTTCACCACACCGAAAGCGGCTCCGTTCGGAGACGACGTATAACTGTGCCACGTGAGCGGCGAACTCATATAGATCTTGTCAATGCAGTCCCTGATGCCATGGATACGGGCATTGAGCAGGTCCAGACACTCATTCAGCTTCTTCTGCTTGACCGCCTCATACTCAGCGCCCCTCGTGCCAGGATTCATCCCGTCCCACTCGCCGACAAGGCTCCAGTCCATAGGAGAGAGTATGTCAATGCATTCCGCATACTTGCCCTGCTTCGGAGGATAGAAATGCACCATGATGCTGTCTGTATGGCTATAGTCTGTTCCCCATAAATCCACGTCGTGGGTATGCACGAACAGGTTTTTGTTCATATACGGCAATGTGTCCGGCTTCAGGATGACATTGGCCGTGAACACGCCGTAGGAGTTCTTCAGATGGGACATCCTGTTGCGGAATACCTTCTTCACCTGCTTGCACTCTTCGATGAGCCCGACGGTAAGCGCGGGATGAATGTCAGAGATGACCCAGTCAGCGGTGAAGCGTTCCACCTCGCCTGCGGCATTGACAGCATCCACGCTGGAAACGCGTCCGTCATCCGATATGTGGATAGTGTCCGCTCTCATTCCGGTAAGGATGCGTCCGCCACGCGAGCGGAGTTCCTCGGCAAGTTTTGCCGCTATCAATGCGCCGCCGCCAAGTTTGCGATTCTCGTCATATCCCAGACGCCACGAGCTGTCCACGAACGAGTTGGTCGCCTGCACATAGACATACATAGGAAGCGTCTCCCTGTCCAGTTCCATCTTCATCATCGAGCCACACAGGATATCACGCAACCTCTTGTCAGTTATGGAGTTGCATAGGAATTCATACGCTGACTGCCCGAACATGTCGAACATGTCGGTCTCAGGCTTGAACGAGTCGAACATCCTGTCGCCGATCTCCTTCAGTATCTTGGAATATTTATGGAGTTCCTCCGCATGAGTCGGAAAGTATTCGGCCAGCCGTTCAGCAAAACGCAGATGACCGGACGGCACGGGATATGAGGCCACTTCCTGAAGGTCCTTGTCCGCGAAGGAGATCTCATCGAAACAGTCCTTGTCCAGACATTTCCACGGCAAGTCCATCAGGTCGAAATACTTGAACAGCGAATAAAGCGGCTGTCCCGGTTCGAGTCCCCCTACGTAGTGGAATCCCGTATCGAAACTGTGAGCCTTGCCATCTGAGCCCCTGCGGGTGAATGTCTGAAGATTCCCTCCTATCTGGCGTTCCTGTTCAAGCACCGTCACATCGAAACCGTGCCTGGCGAGAATGACTCCACACTCCAGCCCGCCGATTCCGCTTCCTATTATTATTGCGCTGTCCTTCATTATTTTGTTATTCTTTTCGCAAACCTTCTGATCTTCAGCATCTGGCGGAAGAAGAAAGGTTCGAGAGTGTAAGTTATAAGTATTGTGGTGACCATTCCCACGAGCGTACTGAACCCGATGGAACGGATTGCAGGATGGGTCGCGAAGAACATTGACAAGACCACTACTATCAGCACGAAGGCGGAGAAGAAGATCGCTGTCTTATGCCATTCCAGCAGGCTTTTGCGGCCGGAACGGGCCTCCGCGAGAAGTCCTTCCATCACGAATATGCTGTAGTCCACGCCGATTCCGAAGATGAACGTGGAGATGATGATATTGATCAGATTGAACTGCATTCCGAACAATGCCATAAGTCCCTCGACCACATACCAGCTGAACGCCATCGGCATAAATGCTATCAGCGCCACCAGGATATTCCTGAATGAGATCAGGAGGACGATGAGGACGAAAATGGAGGATATGAGCAATATCATATTGAAGTCATCGTGCACGATGGACACCATGTTTCCTGTGTAATAGAACGGGTCAGCGACTATTATATGCGGAAGTTCAGCAAGCCTGTCGCTCACCTTCATTCTCAGGTCCTGTTTCAGCTTGACCGGCGTGAACACCAGGAACCTGCCGTCATCCATCTTTTCCACCAATGTCGTGCTCAGTCCGTCCGGCAGAATCTGCTCCTCATAGAGCGAGCCCGGTTCGTAGTCCGCCTCCAGCATTGCCGTAAACGGAGCGAACATCGACGGGTCCAGACCGTATTTCCGGGCAGCACCTGACACGAGCGAAACCGCTCTCTGTGAACGTGTTACGCCATTGCCGCCATTCCACCACGAGTTCCATTTGGCGATACGCTCCTGCTGCTCGGCCTCAGGCACGAACAATGTGGATGCCATCTTGGAATAAGACGTGAGCATCCCCGCCTGCTGCATTGAATCGCAGACATTGACAAGAGCCTTATTGTTCACCAATGCCTCGTCGAGGCTTTCTCCCGCTGCAGCGAAATAGACCTGCACGTCATTGCCCAAGTTCTTCTGGGCGTACAGTGCCTCCGAAGCCCTGGTCTGCGGTGAAACATAGCCGATATTCTTCAGGTCAGAATCGAAGGCAACCTTGCCGGAGAACGCCACGCCCACGACAATCAGTGCTATCACGCCGCCTATGAGCCACTTGTTCTTGTCATAAGGCATATCATTGAACCTGGCCACCATCGCAAAGACCTTCTCATTCTTGCGTGTATCGTCCTTCTTCAGAAAGTGAGGCAGGAAAATCAGGCCGAAAAGCGTGCTGGCAATCAATGATACGGACGCGAAGATTCCGAAGTCCCTGAGCAGGTCACTTTCCGTGAAAAGCAGGCCCAGGAAAGCTCCTACCGTAGTCAGACAGCCGAGGCAGACCGGTACCGACTCATCCTTCAGCACTGCCGCCGAATCGCCGACATACTTGAAATGCGTCAGAATATGCAGGATATAGCTTATCGCCACGCCGAGGATAATCGACCCGATGCCGAGTGCCATCAGCGACATTGTCCCTTTCAGGAAATACATGAAGGCCAATGCCACTAACGCACCGAAGGCTACAGGGAGCACGTTCATCGGTATAAACGAGAAGCTCCTGAACGACAGGCACAGCACTATCAGTATGATTATCAATGAGATGCCCACCGTCATAAACAGATCCCGCTTTATCACTCTCGAGTTGCCGAAGCTGCGGACCGGGGCCCCGTGATAATACACCTGCGCATCAGGATGAAGCTGGGTAAACTCCTCCGCAAGGGACTCGATTTCGCCTACCAGCTGCGAGCTCGCGCGTGTGTCGAATGCGGTCAATGCAGGTGAGACGAAGGCCAATGCCACTGTGCTGTCAGCGCAGAAAAGGTGCGAGTCAATGATGGTGAACCCCGCTGATGATCCGGTATCTTTCTTTCCGAATCCGAGCGAGCCGGCAAGGACGTTGCGCAGGCCGAGAGGGTCGGTGGAGACCATCTGCGTGGCGGAACCGGTCTCGTCATTCATCACCGTTTCATAGTTCACGGCCATCATGCTGTCCACCGCGTGAGGTGTCAGCAGATTTTCGAACTTGCTGTAGCAGGATGTGTCCACGAATGAAGGCACGTGCGCCATCGCGAAGTCCAGCGCCATGAACGGCAGGTCGTCGTCGATTCTGTAAAGGACATTGTCAATGCAGTGTGACGCAGAATCTCTCACCATCAGAGAGTCCACGAATTCGTCTGCATAGGATGACAATGTATAGATGTCCAGGGTGGTGTCGCGGGACGTTATCTGGATGAAAATCTTGTCCTTGACTTTCAGATTGCCGAAAGCCAGGCCGCTGTCAGATGTCGCTGCTGACGGAAGAAGCTTGGTAATGTCCTCTTCGTACTGGACTTTCAGTCCGAAATAGACAGAAAAAACTACAAGCGCCCCGAGAATGGTGTACATCAATGATTTACGATTCTCGAAAAACTTGTAGAGCGAAGTGAAAAACTTTGTCATCTTACTATTTCAATTCCTTGAACTTGGACTTCCACTGTCGGTAGAATTCCGGTTCTGATGGTTCCAGAACTCCATCGGAAGTGGTAAAAAGCTGTATTGTGGAAGCCGTGAGCACTACTTTATCATCCCTCTCACGTCTTATCTCATATTCAAAACAAATTTTCGCGCCTCTTGACGGCTTGTATTTTATTGTCACAAGCAGCACGTCATCATAAGAGGCTGAATGCATGAAGCGCACGTGGTAGTCGAAGATGGGGCAATAGTATCCGTTCTCCACTATTGTGACATAGCTGAGGCCATATTTCCGGCCAAATGCTTCACGGGCGTCTTCCATATATTTCAGATAGTTTCCGTGCCACACGACACGGATAGGATCGACTTCCGAGAATCGCACGGCAACTTTTACCGTTTCACTCAATTCCATCGTTGCTATAGTTTATAATCCTAACTGTTTCTATTTGCTGAAGTTCAGCTCCGTTCGAGAGGTTTCCCTCTGCTGGAGGGCGCAGGCCCACGCACTTCGTTTCCTTCCTACGTTACCCCCTCCCTAAATCCCTCCCCTCGGGGTCGGGACTTACTATCGCCTTGCAGGCTCTAACGTTTAATCGACAATGAAGATCTTGATATCTCCATTGGCAAGCATCTCGCCGCCGGAGAACGTTTCCGTATGGACCAGCGACATTCCCATCGCCTCCCCCGTCACGGTAACACGCGTCCGCAAGTTCTCACCTGCAGCAGGCCTTCTGCAAATCCTGAAAGCCTTGATCTCACCAATCAGCCCGATATGCGGCTCTTCCCCTGCAAGAAAATACCTGTAGCCGGCAAACGCAGCAGCACTCTGGGCCGAATGTTCAATGATTCCAGGTTCCAACAGATGACCGTCAATGCAGAAAACATTGTCCTCCAATACAGTAAGCCCTGTCTCCCCGCCATTTTCATCAGCCGAGAAAAGAGTATCCACCATCGTCATCGGAGGCCGCTGCGGAATGAGGCGGAAAATCTCCTCGCCCCTCGCGAGCACCTTGTCATCCATTGAACCTGAATTCATATTGAAAATCTAATTACATTCTGTCATAGACAAAATCATAGAGGGCGCCGAATGTCTGGATCTTAGACACTTCTGAACCCTGGATCTTGATACCGAAGTTGGACTCGATCAGAGCAACCAGGTCCACGAGGCTCAAGCTGTCAAGCTCAAGTGTATCCTTGATAGGAGCGTCAGGTGTAATGACAGACTCATCCACTTCAAATTCCTCTGCGAGCGCAGAATTGATTTTTTCGATTAATTCCTGTTTTTCCATTTTTAAAATATGTTTATTCGATTATTACTACCTACAGATTACGCACAATCAATGTCGAATTGGTTCCGCCGAAGCCGAACGAGTTGGACAAGAATGTGTCGAAATGCTTTTCAATCCTCTTAGCAGGAATCAGCAGTTTTGCAGAATCCTCATCCGGATTTTCGAAATTGAGGTTGGCAGCGATAAAGTCATTCTTCATCATCAGGATTGAATAGATGACCTCACTGGCACCAGCCATCCACATCTCGTGGCCAGTCTGCGACTTGGTACTGGTAACCTCCACCTTCTGGTCGCCGAAGACATTGAAAATAGCCTTTGCCTCATTGGTATCACCCACGTGAGTAGATGTAGCATGAGCATTGATATATCCGATTTCAGCCTTGTTGATGCCGGCACGACGGATTGCCATCTCGAGCGAACGGCTCGGACCCTCCACGTTAGGAGATGAAATGTGGTCACCGTTGCCTGAGAAGCCGTATCCGAGAACCTCAGCGATGATAGGAGCACCTCTGCGTACAGCAGACTCATAACTCTCAATGATGACTGTCGCTGCACCGCCACCAGGCACCAGACCGTCACGGTCACGGTCGAACGGACGGCATGCCTTTTCCGGCTCGCTCTCTCTTGTAGAGAATGCTGAAATACCGTCGAAAGAACCTACTGACCAAGGATTCACCTCCTGGGCACCACCGCAGACAACCATATCCTGAAGACCGTTCTGAATAAGCAGGGCGCCAAGACCGATAGCATGTGAACCGCTGGCGCAAGCTCCTGAAACTGTGAGGTTTATACCTTTCAGTTTGAAAAGACAGCCGAGGTTCATGGTGACAGTACTGTTCATTGACTGGAAGATAGCACCCGAGCCGCAGAGAGTCGTGTCCTTCTTCTCACGCATAGTATCAACAGCATTGACAACAGGCACGGTAGAACTGTCATTTCCATAAAGGAGGCCCACCTCGTGCGAATTCAGATAATCCTGGTCGATTCCCGCATTGCGCAATGCATCTCTTGTCGCGCAGTAAGCATATTTTGCCTGCTCCGGCATAAACACTCTCTGTGAACGGGAGAGTTCTTTTCTCAAATCCGGTTCCACAAGTTTTGCGGTCAATGCAGAACGGAATCCCATCGCCTTGCGTTCCGGGTCGAATATGATTCCTGACTTGCCGTTGTACAGCGCATCACGCACTTCATCCAATGTACTGCCGAGACAGGAATATATTCCCAGTCCGGTAATTACTACTCTATGTTGTTCCATTTCCAAATAATTATCTTGTTATGTAATACTCTTATAATGAACTACTTGCCCAATATATTGTCAATACGGGAGAAGAGTTTACTCCTGTCTGAACGCAGACGCTCCAAAAGGCCGGATTTTTCTCCGTTCAATGCCTTGATATCCCTGATCAGTTCTCTCACCCATCCGGCATAAGCCCATTCGAAAAGGCAGAGCGCAGGGAACAGCGCCACATAGACAATTCCGGCCAGGAGACTCGCCTTCATCCAAGTAATGATGAACGTGATGAGCCCGAAAACCGGAAATATGAACAATGCGTTGAGTGCAATGAGGAAGGTTCCGGAGAACATCTTGTCCTCAGCCCTGTCAGCAAAATATTTAGGTATGAACCACGCAGGAAGCGCCGGCCACAATGCGAACACTGCCAACGGGGCAAGAATAATCAGGACAGCCACCTGCACGAGCATATCCACAAGAGAAGGAGTCTTGTCCAGTTCCTTCTCGGAGAGCCCGTTCTTCTTCAGATCGGCGCCGAAGGTCAATGCTTCTGCATAAAGATCATTGACAGCAGCTTCGTCAGATGCCTTGGCCGCGTCCAGCTCCGCTACAAGATTCCTGTCGGACTCGAGTTTCTGCGGGAGCAATGCCGGGTCGAGATTCTGTGTCAATGCGTATTTTTCTCCATATGAACTCTGTCTGATGAAGTCGATGGCATCGTAGTTTTCCACGTCATCGATACTCAGCATCATCCCCTTGATCTGCTCACGTACAAGGGCATTGACCTGCCTCTGCGCAGTCCTCGGCTTAGTCTTGTATAATTCGTAAAACGGCTTCAGAGATATCGGAGTGCCGTATTTTATCAATGTCTCGGTACGCAACCATCTATATTCGGAATAGTGGTTGCAGCTCGGCAGGATGAAGATTTCCTTCTCAAAGTCACCCATTTCAGCAGCATCGAATGCCATCTTCGTATATCCGTAAGAGAAAGTTCCGAGCCAATGTTTGTCCTGATGTCCGGCTTCAGGGAAAATCACGACTGTATTACCGTCGAGAAGGGATTTTTCAGAATCACGGAAAGTGGCGCCGTTGTTTTCCAATGCCTGTTCCCCCTCCCAGTTGAGCCTGAAAGCCGGCAACAACCCTATGGAACGAAGGAATTTATCAGCGATTGGACTCAGAGCGAAGACATCCGCCCTGACTATCAAGTGCACCAGCCTGTCTCTGATGGACAGCAAAACACCCAAAGCGTCATTCATCGCGTTCTGGTGATCTGACACGACAAGAAGCGGAGTTCCATCCTCTGGAACATTCTCAGTATTCAGATAATATACTTTTTTGTAGTAGATTTTTTCTGTCAAAAATCTAACATACGCCTTAAACCAGCGGTACAATACCGGCATATTGGCCTTTGCCATAAACAATAAAGTTTCTATCCCGACAATTCGGGGAGGTTTTAGTCTGTAAGCGTGAATAACATCTGCCGCTTACTTACACGCATATTTTGCAAATATAGGTATTTTTTTTGACAATATGGCCCATTTTGAATTTTGGCAGCGGCTCCGTATCATGGCAGCTGTGGTGAATGCGGATAAAGTGTTTAGCAGCAGGAATAAACAAAAAAAACAGACTCACCGTAATAGTGAATCTGTTTCATAATTTGTGGAGATAGACGGAGTCGAACCGACGACCCTCTGCTTGCAAAGCAGATGCTC
>OHER01000071.1_pt1 | contig 42787 bp, 32 predicted proteins | sample 1567381 | NCBI WGS metagenome assembly OHER01 (sample SAMEA3879600, study PRJEB24766) | human gut metagenome | biome: human-associated habitat; feature: feces | place: USA | collected 1985/1987 | reverse complement strand
CATTCAGATACTATCCTTATAAACGCAAGAAGCTGACCTTTTGGGTCAGCCTCCTTTCGAGAGTTATATTTCAATGCAGATTATTTGCCGAATACGGCGTTGAAAATGTGATTCTCTGCCTTGTAGTTCTTAGTTCCGTGGAGGCAATCCTTCAAGTTCTCAGAAGTAACAGCAACACCATTTAATGTGCCGGCCACCTTGATGGCTGTCTTGGTACCCAGCTCGATCTTCTTGCTGTTGCCATTAAATGCTCCAATGACCATACCGGCAATTTCTGCTGTGCCTCCAGTTACGGTGCAATCCACCACGCAACCGTCACCAGTTGTATGCGCAACGTTTCCGATATTTCCGATAAGGCCGCCGATACCATATACATCTACTTTGGCAGTAACTGTTCCGTAGGCTTTGCAGTTTTCTATAACAAGACCATTTGAATGGAAACCTGCTACGCTGCCGACTGCGCAGTCCTTGCCGTCTTCGATAAGTATGTTACCGTTGTTTGTACAGCCTTTGATGTTTCCGGAACCACCCTGGATACCACCAGCACGGCACTTTCCTTTACCTTTGAAGGTAATGTCCGCGTTATTCGTACAATTCTCGCTCACTACGGTCTGAGAGGTGGCTTCGTCTCCTGGCCAACCAACGATTCCGCCCATTGCACTGTTTGCCTTATTGGAATCATTGTGGAGAGTAATCTTACCCTCGTTTACACAGTCTTTTATATTGGTGGAATTCTTGCCGGCAGCATAATAATCACCACCGGAAATACCACCTACGATACCAATGTAATTTACACTCGACTCATTACCGTCTTTTGTTGCGAACTTGACATTGATTTCTCCGTAGTTGTTGCACTTGGTAATGTTTCCGGAAGGAGCTCCTGCAATACCGCCAATGCTTATTCTCTGGATTGTTTTCGGAGAAGAACTCATATCTGTAAATGTAACTGTTACCTTACCCTTGTTGTCTGTGTTCTCCATTTCAAATCCGGAAGCACCTGCACCGGCGATGCCACCTACGCAAGGAACAATTGAAAGTCCTCCGACAGAGGATTCTGTTTCAACAAATGTTCCTGAGACTGTAACTGCACCCTCATTCTTGCTGCCTGAGAGCTTGCCGTCCAGTTTTCCGATAAGACCGGCAGCGGCAATTCCCTGAACAGAACCTGCGCTTGTCGCTGTGATTTCTGCAGTGTTGGAGCAGTTCTCGACTTTGCCTGAGAATTCCGCTGCAATACCTGCAACAGCAACAGAAGATGTGAATTTGTCAGCTGTATATGAAACCTTCGCCTTGTTGTGGACATTGCTGATGCTGCCGCTTCCTGAGAGAGCGATAGGTGCAAGATACTCGGAACCGCTGAATGAACAGCTGGCGTCGATGGTGAGATCCTTGACCGCACCATTCATCTTTCTGAAGAGGCCGTGTGTGGACGTCCAGTTCTTGATGACGTGATTGTTGCCGTTCAATGTTCCTTCGAATTCAGGGACAATCAGGAGCTGCTCAGCAGTAACGCCGGCAAGGTCAATGTCAGTCTTGAGATTGATTTCCTGTCCTGCAACGGTGTATTCTGCACCTGCTGACATCCACTCGAGGAATTCTTCGAGATTGTTGATGTCGAGTGGGTAGGTGTAGTCCACGGAGCCTGTCTTGAATTCATAGTAGAATGCAGGTGACTCGTATTCACCGGATTTGCAGTATGCCTTGATGAAGTAAGTTGTGTTTACTTCCAGAGGCTTTATAGTGATTTCAGGAGTAGGAGAGTCGATGAATTTATATTCAGCATCTCCGCTCTTCTTGTAGCCGAGAATATATTCCTTGGCAAAATCCTGAGCCTCGAATGTGAGAGTAGCCTTGGTCTTGCCGATGTTGGTTTCCTTAAGCACAGGAGTAAACAGTTCAGGTTCACCGTAAGATACAACTGATACTGTAACACCGCTGAGAAGGAAACGCTGGTTTCCGGTCTTGCCTTCTGGACGGATGGCTCCGATACCGATTCTCGCGCCCTGAGCCACATTCTTGACAGTAACTGTCCTCTTCTCCCATGCAGGTGCTTTCAATGCTGTAGTTCCGTCAGCTTCTTTGGTTGCAGGACGGTCGATAGCAGCCACCTGTTTTACAGAAGCGCCTGTGAGCGTTCCATAACTTGAACCGCTTGTGGATGTCTTGCCTCCTTCTGCCACGTAGATTCCGATGCTCTTGAAGTCAGCGTCTCCGGCTTCTTTAATTGCACCCTTCTCCCACATTGAGGAAATGGTGTAAGTTACTTTGACTGTTGCGAGTCCTTCAAGGTTCGTGAGTTTCGGGGTGAATACGATAGGGATACAACTTGATGCACCCATCTGGAGCATACCTGTACGTATGCAGCAGTCACCTTCCCCAGCAGTACCTGTACCATCCTTGGCACCGTGAATGACAGCCCAATCTTTGAATCTGGAATTCTTCACGCCGCCGCTCTTGCCGATGGTGTTGAAGAAGCCATGGTTCTTGTCTTCGAAGTTAAGGTCAGCTGAATCCCATTTGCCTACCTCAGGATGAGGTCTATCGATGCCATTGTTTACAGGCGACGCTGTAAAGTCAATAGAGTTTCCACCGAAATAAAGCTCACTGAAGTTTTCTGCGAGAACGGTCGCACCTGCAGCGGCAGGCGTTGTTCCTACCTGAACGATATTGAATCCGGAAGTTTCAGCTTCAAGCGCATCTGAAAGGAGGCCTGTGGTCTGGTCCTGGCAGGTAAACCAGTATTTGGTTCCTGGCTTGAGGTTTGCGAACGAGATGGCAGGCTGCTTGTCTGCAATGTTCGTAGGAAGCGCGTATTTGCTGATAGTCCAACCATATACAAGATGCTCCTCTTTGCAAGATTCGTCATCGTAGAGAGCAACCTTTACAGGAGTAGCTGCGTCTTTGGTGTTGTCACCGAATGACGTGACAGACCATTCGAAAACGAGCATACCGGAATATTTGGATTTAAGACGTACTGATGGCGGTACACCATTCACTACGGCAAATCCTTTTCCGCACTGGATGACATTGGATGTTACGGTCTCGCCCTCCTCATTGATCGCTTCGCCTTCTGCATAAATGTAATTTGTGTGAGGTGCAGCACCTGATACCTTGTATTCTGCGAGGAATTTGAGCTGATAGAGTTTTCCATCTGTAAGGCCTTCGAACTTGTGGCTGAAAGAAGTGCTTCCTGCAGGAACTACCTTCTTGTCCAGTGCTTTACTGCTCGCATAGTCCATAAGGTAAACGATGAGACTGTCAGCTCCGGAAGCCGCTGATGCATCAGCACTTACATCGAATGTGCCGTCACCGTTGTCTTTGAATCTGATGTTCTCAAAGCAGGCCTTGCTCTTGTCGAGCATACCGTGTCCGGAAATAAGGACTGCAGGGTTGCCGTTCTTGTCAGTGGCAAATGCCCATTTTGAGAAGACAGCACCATAGTTTGCACGGATGCGGGCATATTTCTCTGAGTGCTCTTTGGTTCCCTTTGTGAAAACAGCGTGGGCGATACCGTCCGCGCCGATAGCGGATACTTTGACGGTCAGGATGTTGTCATCATAGGTGTTTACAGCATCGTCAGGACTGTCGCATAATTCTACATTGAACGATGTGGCGCCTGCCGCAATCGCTTCTGCTGCGTTCCAGCACACTGCCATCGTGTCTGGTCTGCTGTACTCTACATCATATTGCAGGTCTGTAGGTACTGGCTTTGTCGTATCTTCGCCTGCCTTGAACTCCTTCTCGCAACCGGTGAGAAGAATGGAAGCGCACGCAAAAATGCCGGCTATTGATTTTAATGATTTCATATTGAATCTCAATCTGATTTGTTAAAAAGATTAACTCAAATCTGGTTTTATATCTCTCCAAGTCGGTTATTAAGTGGTGATATATACAGATATAAGAATTCGACAGAGACTGTTCCTGGAACATCTCCATCTTGCATCAGAAAACGACCTGTGAAATCAGGCAATACAAATCCAAGGGAAAAGATAATAACGTTTTTAGGAATTGCAACGTTTTTGGTGAAAAATATGCATCGCTTTTTTTTCATTATGTTGCTTTTGGTGTTTCAAATTTGTTGAAAGCGAACTTACTTTATTGGTATTTTTGCAAGAAATGAAATAAAATGTGAAAGAATCTGAAAAAAATCTATATATTTGCACAATAAAAGGGTGATTTGCGCTCCGTGGGTTGTGAACCGATTCAATTCATTGGCGCGAAATCATCAGCAAACCGATAATACACTAATAATATATAATGAATAAAATTAAACTTTGAAACCGATGAGATAGTGAGTTAATAACCAACCTCCAGCATCGGATATTCCTGAAAGACCAACTTGAAATAAGGTTACCAATACGAATCCGACAATAAGTAACATTCAATCAATCAATTTGAGCGAAGCTAAACTTTTTGGGAATATATGAAACTCTATTTGAAAAGAATACTGTTTGCAGTGATCTCAGTCCAGATGGCCATGGTCGCTTCATTCGAGCTTTTTGCCCAGAATGTGACTGTCACAGGTACAGTGAAGGACGCTGCAACAAATGAACTCCTCGTGGGTGCTACCGTCATGGTCAAGGGAACGACCAACGGAGTATCTACGGACATCAACGGACATTACTCCATCAAAGCAAAGGCAGAAGATGTTCTGGTTTGCTCCATTATCGGTTACAAGAGCGTGGAATCCAAGGTCGGATCCAAAGCTGTTGTGGACTATGCTCTTCAGCCTGACAACCAGCTGCTTGACGCCACTGTAGTCGTCGGTTACGGTACATTGAAAAAGACTCAGCTCGTGGGTTCTGTGGAGAACCTCGACGGCGGCGTCATAGAGAACAGGCCTAATGCCAATGTGACAAGATCCCTTCAGGGACAGGTTGCCGGTCTCAACATCGTGCAGACTGACGGTAAGGCAACACACTCAGGTTCTCTATATATCAGAGGTAACGGTACTTCATACAATACCCGTGAGAACTTCAGCAGCAGTGCTGCCGGTAAGACACACAGCATCGGAAGCCAGGGATCTGCTCTTGTTCTCATCGACGGCGTGGAAGGCAGCCTTTCGCAGGTGAACCCTGCAGACATCGAGACAATCGCTGTCCTCAAGGATGCTTCTTCTGCTGCCATCTACGGAGCGCGCGCTGCCTACGGTGTGATTCTCGTTACTACCAAAAATGCTGAGACTGACAAGGTTACGGTTACATACAACGGCTCTTTCTCATTGAACTCACGTATCGTGAAATGGGAGGACAACATCGTTACCGACGGTCTTGAGTGGACAGAAGCATTCTATGAGTTCTATCAGAATGACGCTCGTGTCCCGGGTTCTTCAGGAAAGATTCCTACTACAATGAATACGAACGACATCTCAATGAAGGACATTAGTTATCTTGAGTCTTTCCGGGCTATCCGTGAATCCGGCTATGATTCTGTATATGGAGGTGTCGGCAGCAAGGGACAGTACCTCTATTATGGCAGCTACAACTGGCTCGACCACATCTATAAGGACTACACTACTTCTACCACCCACGATATCAGCCTTAGAGGTGCAAGCAAGAAGCTTACTTACAACCTTACCGGCCGTTACTTCTCACAGGGAGGTATCTACAAGATCGGTGAAGAGAAATACAACACCTTCAATATCAGAGCAAAAGCCAAGGTGCAGGTAAACAAATGGCTGTCTGTGGACAATAATACTTCCGTGTTCCGCAGCAAGTCAAACCAGCCTATGTTCTCGACAGGCTCGCTTATCGGTCACCAGATTGACCAGCATGGCCAGCCTGTATTCGTCCCTTATAATGAGGACGGTACCTGGACATTGTCAGGTGTGAAGACCGGTTATGCGTCATTCTTTGAAGGAAATACAGGTCAGGATGATTCAAACCTCATAGTCGGAACTACTTTTGGTGTTACTATAGATATCATTCCTGAAGTCCTCAAGATTCGCGGAGACTTCTCTTACAAGGCAACCCGCAGATGGAGAGAGCGTTATAGAGCGCCGCTTTCATTCTATACCAAGCCTGGCGTACCTACCGAGTATGTGGCTCAGGCAGGTTCATACAAGAGCCGCTGGACATACGATACAGACTACATCTCTTCAAATGCTGTCCTTACCTGGACACCGAAACTTACTGAGAACCACAAACTTAATGTCGTAGCAGGATGGAACCTTGAGGATTCCCGCTACAACCGGTTCTATATGCAGAGACTGGGAATGCTCTTCCCTGAGAAATATCAGTCGTTCGAAATGTTCGACGGTGAAATCAAGACCGAGCAGAACAACAGTGACTATGGCATCATCGGTTTCTTCGGCCGTGCCAACTACACTTTGCTGAACAGATACATCTTCGAGGCATCAGCCCGTTATGACGGTTCTTCAAAGTTCCCTTCAGGATCACAGTGGGGCTTGTTCCCTTCATTCTCCATTGGTTGGCGTCTTTCTGAGGAGCCTTGGATGAAATGGGCTGATTCATGGATGGACAACTTCAAGATCCGCGCGAACTACGGTTCACTCGGAAACGGTACTGTGTCTCCTTACTCTTACCTCGAGACCATGGACATCAACAAGTCTTCAGTCATCTTTGACGGCGGTTTCGTGAACTATACCACTAACCCTTCAGTAGTGCCTAAGACTCTTACTTGGGAAACTGTTACTACTTATGACGTGGGTCTCGATTTCGACTTGCTCAAGAGCCGTCTTTCATTCTCAGGTGACTGGTACCGCAGAAATACTACGGACCTGATTACCATAGGTCCTGAACTTCCTCAGGTTTATGGTGCAAGTGCTCCTAAAGGAAACTACGCTTCCCTCAAGACTACTGGATGGGAACTTACCCTTTCCTGGAGAGACGCGTTCAAACTCGCAGGCAAGGACTTCACTTATGGAATCAAAGGTAGTGTCTGGGATACAAGAACTTGGGTGAAAGAATTCACTTCCACATCCGGCGATATCCTTGACTACTATTCCGGCAAGGAACTCGGAGAAATCTGGGGCTTCCGCACAGCCGGTATCTTCAGGGACAATGCTGAGGCAAATGCTTGGGCTACGGACTCTTACCATAAGAACGGTTCCAACTTCCGCGCTTATGCCGGTGACCTCAAGTTCCTCGACCTCAACGGTGACGGCAAGATCGACTACGGTAAAGGCACACTTGACGACCACGGCGACCTCGACCGTATCGGCGATATCACTCCTCGCTACCAGTATGGCGTCAACCTCGATTTCAAATGGAACGGAATCGGACTTTCAATGTTCTTCCAGGGCGTAGGAAAACGTGACTGGTATCCAATGGTCGAGACTGCATACTTCTGGGGACAGTACAACAGGCCTTATTGCGGTTACCTCATGAAGACTCAGACAGGTGACAACTATGCTCAGATTGACTACAGTACTGAGAACTGGACAGTGGTGAACTATGACAAGAATCCTTACTGGTCAAGACGAGTAGGTTACAGTGCGAACAGAAACGTAGGACCTCTTACTGTGGAGAATGACCATTATCTCCAGAATGCGGCTTACATCCGTCTCAAGAACCTTACTGTAGATTACTCTTTCCCTAAGAAACTTGTGAACAAGATAGGTATGCAGGGCGCGAGAATATATTGCTCTATGGAAAACCTCTGGACTTGGTCTCCTATGTTCAAGCATACTGACATGTTCGACCCTGAGGGTATCGGTGTCGGTGACAGTGACTTCGACAGTACTTCAAAGATCGGTCTCAGCGGTGTCGGCGACGGTATGTCATATCCTATGCTCAGGACCTTCACATTCGGACTTAGTCTAACATTCTAATTTTGGAAATGAAGATGAAAAAAATCAATATTATACTTACTGGTGCACTAATGCTTGCCGGACTCTGCTCATGTTCAGACTTCTTGACCAGAGAGCCTATCCACAAGTTCAGTGCAGAGACATATTTCTCAAGCGAAGCAGAGCTTGAGATGTATGCTAACGGTATGCTCAACAGTTGGTTGCCGAACTCTTCGGAAACCAATGGCGGTGACGCATACAATGACCTCATTGCTACAAAAACCGGTACGGATTTCTATCGTCCGGGCGCTCACTGGGATGCTGCCAAACAAGGCGGCTGGGGAACCGGTGACTGGAGCTTCCTCAGGAGAGTGAACTATATGCTCGCAAATATGGGTAAGGCAAAGAATGCTGTCGATCCTGCAACCTACAATCATTACGAAGGTGTAGCCCGTTTCTGGAGAGCGAACAAGTATATTGCGAAGATCAATTCTTTCTCAAACGTTCCTTGGATCGAAAAGTATCTTCAACCGAACGACTCTACGGATCTCTTCAAGACGAGAGAAGACAGAGAGTATGTCTTCCATAAGGTCAGAGAAGATCTCGAGTTCGCTTGTGCGAATTGTTCAGCAGACAAGAGGTTCCATACTGACGGACGCGTGAGAATCGACAAGTTCGTTGTCAATGCCCTTGCTTCAAGATACTACCTCTATGAAGCGACCTTCAGGCAGAACGTGAAGTACAATCCTGCTACAGGCAAGCCATGGACAAACGAATATGAGACAGTAGAAGACCTTCTGAATCTTGCTGCAACTGCTGCCAAGGTGGTTATCGATGAAGGAAAATTCTCTCTCATAAAGGATTACAGCGCTCTCTTCATCAGCAATGATCTTCAGAAAGATGAAGTGATCTGGGGCCGCACCTATAGCCAGGACCTCAATGTGCGCCATTCATTGACCCGCTACTTCCACTCTTCAACCCTCGGACAGCAGTATTCTGCAACCAAGGATCTTGTGAATATGTTCATGACCGTGGAAGGAAAGCCGATCGATGTGAAAGGCGGTGCTGACAAGGTGCTGATTACTGACGAGTTTACAGGCCGTGACCCTCGTCTTGCAATGACAGTCCTCGGACCTGGCAGGGAAATCTTGAATTCTGCCAATCCTCACGAGACTATCGACTTTACATTCTGCAAGACCGGTTATATGATCATCAAATGGTGTATTCCTGATGATACACATTTCCAGAACAGTATCGACCAGAACTCTCTTCCTATCTTAAGATACCCTGAAGTGCTTCTGAACTATGCTGAGGCTATGAACGAACTCGGCCAGATGACAGAGGAAATCTGGAATCAGACTGTAGGTGCTATCCGCAAACGTGCAGGAATCGCGAATATCTATCCTAAGAGCGGAGAATATACGAGAGACCAGTGGCTGTATGAATACTATACCAAGGGTCTGAAGAATCAGGAACTCACAAGAGGTGATCTGGATATCGCTCTCGAAATCCGTAGAGAGAGAGTAGCCGAACTTACATTCGAAGGCGGTCTCAGACAGCTGGACATATATCGTTACGGTCAGGCTGACCTTATCGCCCGCAGATTCAACAACAGCGGTTGGAGAGGCCTCTGGATAGGTTCTGCTACAGGATTCACATTCGAAGGCCAGGACTATACATTCGCGCCTGCTTCGTCAGAGTCCCTCAATACTACAACAAACTATCCTATCTCGCCGAAAGCTACCGCCAAGGATACTGACTGGTATCTGGAAGACGGATATCTTGTGTACAAGTACGAGCTCCAGTGGGATGACAAGATGTATTGCCGTCCTATTCCTAACGCGGCTCTTACTCTTAACCCTAAGCTTGGCCAGAACTACGGCTGGAATTAGTTAAAAGTAATAAAATGCTGAAGAAATTTTTAAACATTTTTTGTTCTGCTCTTGTTCTCGCAGGTCTTTCGGCCTGTGAGAAGAGCGGAAGTGCTACTCAGAAGACTCACGAACCGAAACTCGTATCTCTTACAGGTTCTGAAATCAACGGTACCAAACTTGCCACTGGCATTGACCTTGCCGGCGTTATTACAGACGCTGCTACAGGCAAGGGAATTCCAGGCGTGGCGGTGACCGACGGTTATCAGTATGTGAAGACGGATGCCAACGGTGTGTATCAGATGAAGAGGAACAGTATGGCCCGCAAGGTTTATTATACGATTCCTGCAGCATATCAGGTTCCTCTTGACAATTCGGATCATCTTCCGATGTTCTTTTCGCCCGGCATGATGTCCAAAGGCTTGGCATACCGCTGTGATTTCGTCCTGAACAAGCTCAGCGCTCCGGAGACTGATTTTACGCTTATTGCCATCGGAGACCCTCAGTGCCAGAATATTTCCGAGTCTTCAAGATTCCTCGGGGAGACCATTCCTGATATCAAGAGGACAATGAGTTCCGGCAATTATCCGGCTGTCTATGCTGTCACATTGGGTGATGTCACATTCGACTCTTTCTATATGTTCGACCCTATGGTCAGATGTATGAGAAATATCATGGTGCAGGACAGCTATCTGCCGTTCTTCAACTGTGTAGGTAACCATGACCATAACTCCCTCGTGAAGGCTGTCGGCAATCAGGTTCAGGATGACTACAATGCTACTGAGGAGCATGTGAAGCATTTCGGTCCTGTGGACTATTCATTCGACAGGGGCAATGCCCATATTATCGTGATGGACAATGTAGCAGTGACCAACATCTCTTCATCAGGTTCTCCGAATTCCGCTACTTGGAATTATACAAACAAACTTCTGCCTTCTCAGCTCGAGTGGCTTAAGCAGGATATCGCTATGGTGGAGAATCCTGAGTCGAAACTTGTGATTTTCTGTGCCCACCAGCCTATCAGAGGAGCTGCATCTACTACTTATTCTGAAGTTGTAAATCTTCTTTCCAAGTTCAATGAGGTACACTTCTTCATAGGACATACCCATTATCAGCAGAACTATATCCACGAGATCGGTGGAAAGCAGATATTTGAGCATATCCACGGAGCTGCCTGTGGAGGATGGTGGACAGCAAACAGCAGTGTGACAGGTGCACCTAACGGATATTCCGTGTATAATGTGAGAGGCAACAAGATCAAGGACTGGTTCATGAAGGGAACAAACCGCGAGGAGAATTACCAGATGAGAATATATGATGGAAATCAGGAATATGGCTCTGAGGTGACTCCGAACAGTCCGAAGATTAAAGTCAACTGGTACAGTACGACTACTGTAGGCAAGTTCAAGGTGATCGGAAATGCAAACTTCAAGAATGCGTTTGTGGCTGAGGTCTTCGATGACGACAACCAGTACTGGAGTCTTGAGTTCTGGCAGAATGGTCAGAAAGTGGGAGATTTCGTGCGTGCTGCAGAAACTGGCATCAACAATGCCCCTATCTGCGCATTCTGGTACAATGACAAGAGTAGGACAACCGATACCTGGTGCAACAGGACAGCAAGCCACTACTGGTATTACAAGCCTGCTTCCGGAAAACCGGCAGAGGAGAAGAACTGGGAAGTGCGTGCTGTGCACAAGTATCCGAATGGCGGTTCAGTCACCTACAAGACAAGCAAGCTGACTACTGATTACTCTGAATTTTAGGAATAGTCTATATCTCTGAATATGAATAAAATACTGCTCAAGAAGTGTTTATTCGTACTTATCTCTGCAACAACTCTCATATCGGGGGTTGTTGCTTGCGATAAGAACGGCACCCCTCCACAGGCTCCTCCGACGCCACAGCAGCCGGCAGAACCTTCTGTTCCGGAAGAAACAGGGAAGATAATCAACGGTACGGAAATCGACAAGTCCAATACTTTGATCGGTCTTATTTCTGACAGGACTACTAAAAAAGGAATTCCTGGTGTGCCTGTTACAGACGGCTATACGTTCACTGTGACAGACGAAAACGGCGTCTATCAGTTCAAGGCCAACAGCGCCTGCCGGAAAGTGTATTATACGTTGCCGTCCGAATATAAAGTCAGTCTGGACACCAAGACCAAACTGCCGCTGTTCTATTCGACTTCAACTATTTCGCCCGGCAAACAGAACAGGAATGATTTTCTTCTGGAACCGCTTGACGCTCCGGAGAAGAATTTCACATTTCTTGCGATAGGAGACCCTCAGTGCAAGACCAACTCGGATGTCAACCGTTTCAGAACTGAAACTATTCCTGACATGAAGAAATTCCTCGTGGATTCTCAGGCCAAGGGCAAGTATAACAATGTCTATGTGATGACCATGGGAGACATTACATTCGACAATACTGTCCAGTGGAAGCCGATGCGTGATGTCATGTCCAGGTTTACGGCCAACGGAACTGATTACATTCCGTTCTTCAATACAATCGGAAACCACGACCATGACGCTTCCAAGAAGAATCAGTACGAATCCACACAGAATTACATCGACAATTTCGGCCCGGTAGATTATTCGTTCAACAGAGGTGATGTCCATATAATCGTCATGGATAATGTCCTGGTGAAAACCACAAACGGTAAGACCTGGACTTATTCCGGCGGTATTTCAGCAGAGCAGCTTAAATGGCTGAGGGCTGATTTGGCACTCGTGAAGGACAAGCAGAACAAGATGGTCTTCTTCTGCGCGCACATCCCTTTCAGGGGAAGCGCCAAAAGTGGCGGAGCATCTGTCAATAAAGACAAGAACTATGCAGAGGTGCTCAAGTTGTTGACCGAATTTCATGAGGCTCATCTGATGATAGGTCATACCCATTATCCGCAGAACTGGATTCATACCGGCTATGTCACCAAGAGCGGAAAGCCTATTTATGAGCATGTCCACGGTGCCGCTTGCGGTGCATGGTGGTCCTGCAACATGAATACGAACGGCGCACCTAATGGGTACAGCCTTTATGAAATCGAGGGCAACAGCATAAAGAACTGGGTGGCGAAAGGCACCAAGAACACTGTTGACTATCAGATGCGTGTGTATGACGGCAACCAGATATACGGCGGTTCAGACGGAAATCCTGCTGGAAAATACAAATATACATGGTATGACGGTGGCACGGGAGGTTCCGCAAATATCAAGGCTGCCGGAAACTCAAAATTGAAGGGTGCATTCGTCGCAGCCATATGGAACGATGACGATACCAACTGGAAAGTCGAATTCTTCCAGGACGGGAAAAAGGTAGGAGACATGAAGAGAGTTCCGTCCAAGATTACCGACATCTGCGTGGCTTCATATTTCTTCAATAAACTGAACAAGAACACCACGACTTGGACGACGACCACTGCCCAGCACTACTGGTATATCCCGGCACCAGGAGGAGATCCGGCCAAAGTGAAAAACTGGGAAGTGCGTGCTACTCAGACTATTCCGAGCAGCGGACAGGTCAATGTCTATACATGCAATTCCTTACAGACGGACTACTCTGGTTTTTAGCGGTCTGACATTACATTTGATTACTGAACACAAAACATAGAACGTATGAAATTTAACAAATTGATCATGTCATTGACAGCGGCGGCTATGTCATTGACAGCAATGGCCCAGAGCCAGACAGTGCAGTTCTTCGCTCACAGGGCAAGCCGTTTCGAGTTCGACGAGAACACGCTTCCTGCCTTCAAGGCATGTTATGATCTGGGTATCAGAGGCTTTGAAACTGATATCCGTATGGCCAAGGACGGGAGACTGGTCGTGAACCACGACGAGACTTTCGCCAGACTTACCGACTGCACGAAAACAGTGGAGTCGATGAACACGGAAGATATCCAGAAACTTACCACATTCCAGGGAAACAAGATTCTGTTCCTCGATGAACTGGTGGATTTCCTTGCGGACAAAGATGGCGTGTATGTGGAATTCGAGATGAAGACCAAGCCGGAGTCAAGCTATCCGGAAGACAGGCTCAGAGAGTATTGCGACAAACTCTACAAGACGGTCATGGCCAAGAAACCTGAGCACTCCACCTATCTGTTCACATCAAGCGACCGTAGAGCGCTGAATATGATGAAAAGGCTTCATCCTGATGCTGACCTTCTGATTATCTTCAGCAAACCTGTCTGTGACGAGACTATCCAGATGGCGGAGGCAATGGGTATCAGGCGTATCGGCTGCCAGATGAACGGAACAACCCGCTCGATGGTAAGAAAAGCCAAAGAAGCGGGTCTGTACGTGTCTCTGTGGCCGTCCAGAACTCCTGAAGACATCATGCTCGGAGTCTATCTCGGCGCAGAATTCCTATGTTGCGACAGAGCCGTTGAGGTAAAGAAATTCCTCGATGAAAAAGCTCCGTTCGTAAGATACAAATAAGATATAAATAGGATTTAGAAATCTATAGCCTCGCGCATTTCAGGGATGGTCTGACTAAGGTCCATCCCTTTTCTGTATATGCCTGCGGTGCCGCCGACGAAAATGTCCGCACCCATCTCGGCCATAGCGTGGGCACGTTCCTTGCTGACGCTGCCGTCCACGCTTATCAGAATGTTCCGGTATCCCTTGCTGTCAAGATATTTCCTGGTCTGCGCCACCTTGTTCATTATTCCGTCCACCATCTTGGCCCCAGCGTAGCCGGGATGCACAAGCATAAGAGTTACGGTATCAAGGTAAGGCAGGTACGTCTCAAGTTTCTCAATCTCTGTCTCAGGGTTCACTGCCAGGCCGAAAAGTCCGCCTTTCTCGTGAACTTTATTGCTCAGTTCCTTGAAATCCAGAGTGAGCTCCACGTGAGAAGAAACGATGTCGCCCTTCCTGATGTCGAACCTTCCCAGTATCAGCTCCGGGTCTTCCACCATCAGGTGAATGTCCAGAGGCATATCCGTAGTCCTCTGCATGGCCTTTATGAAATCAGGGCCGAAAGTGAGGTTGGGAACGAAATGCGCATCCATGATGTCCACGTGCAGCATATCTGTCCCGTATTTCTGCAGGTCAGCGATGTCTTTCCCCAATGCCATAAGGTCGGAGCACATCACCGAAACTGAAATAAATCTCTTGTGACTCATGACGTTACCTATTCATTGACAAACATAACCTTATTGAAAAATTCCTTGCGGCCGAGGATTACGCCGAAGGCCTGCTCTGACTCGCTCAGATGGAACTTGTGGGAAATCAGCGGCCTCACGTCGATACGGTGGGACGCGATCGCCTCCATGGTGGTGCGCCAGTCGTTCTTCGCGTCATTGTACAGACTGTTCCATGTGCCCCTGACAGTCAGTTCCTTTCGGAGAATCTCCCAGTAGCCGTTCTGTGTCAATGTCATGTCTCCTGCCGGGTTGCCCATACATACGACGTGGCCCTTCGCCTTGACTGACCTGAGCGCCTGCTCGAATGTCTGCGAAACGCCCGCTCCTTCGATGCAGACATCAGCACCCTTGCCGCCTGTCTGCTCGCGGATGAACTCGACCGGGTCAATGTTCCTGGAATTGACGGCCGTGAATCCGAGAGAATTCGCAAAATCAGTCTTGGTCTGGTCAATGTCACACAGGATGACTTTGGCGGCGCCTGCCGTACGTGACCACAAACCCAGCATTATGCCTATCGGACCGGCCCCGAAGATGGCCACGGTATCCCCGATACGGACATTTCCCTGACCTACGGAATGCAGGGCTACGGCAGCCGGTTCGCACATGGCTGCTTCTTCGTAAGATACCCTGTCATCGAAAAATACGAGATTCCATTCTTTTACGGCAATGTATTCCGCGAACCCTCCGTCTCTTCTGGAACCATAATAGTCATAATGGCTGCAGTGTGCATACTCGCCGGTCTGGCAGGACGCGCAGTGTCCGCACGGAATCAGCGGAAATACTGCCGCTTTCTTGCCTACAAGGCTCTTGTCGTCCGCGTCGATGATTTCGCCCGCGAACTCGTGCCCCGGAATGGTCGGAAAATGGTATGTGCCTTTCTTGAATATACGCGGAATGTCACTTCCGCAGATACCGCACGCGTGCACTTTCATAAGCACTTCGCCCGGTTCTCTCACTGGAGTCGGGACGTCCTCGTATCTGAGGTCGCCCACGGCGTGAAGATTCAATGCTTTCATCAGAAGCTGTTTTAGAGTGTTGTTTTATTTTGTACCACAAAAATATCCATAAAATCCGAAAAGTCAAAAAATGAAAGCAATTTTTGCTTTAAAAACGTGTGATATGAAAATTTTTTAACTATATTTGTGTGTCAAATGAAATTATAGACGATATGAAAAGATACGCATACATACTTTTGTCCGTAGCTGTCGTGTTCAGCATGACCGGCTGCAAGTCGGAGAAATCCCATACGACAGACCTCCCGCGCGAAGTATATGTGGGGCAGCAGGCCCAGCACGTGCAGGGTATTGCATACGATGAAGAGAAGAACTGTATGTACATGTCATTCACGAGCAGATTCGTGAAAGTCGATATGCAGGGGAACATTCTCGGCTCCATTGACAGGATACAGGGGCATCTCGGCGCGATGACATTCGACCCGGTAGGCCGCAAGGTTTATGCCTCACTCGAATGCAAGGATGACCAGATCGGCCAGGGCATCGCCAGGACATTGGGCGTGGACGTGGTCTCCGAGTCTGTGTTCTATATCGCCATCATCGACGTTGACAAGCTCACCACGCTGGGCGCTGACCCGGAAACGGGCGATGTGCTCAAGACTGTGTGCGTGAAAGAGGCTTGCGCCGACTATGCAGCCAAGGTCAATGTTGCAGACACGACATTGGACCACCGTTTTGCCTGCTCCGGAATCGACGGAGTCACCATAGCGCCGGCGATCGGAGCCAAGAACAAGTCATTGTCCTCAGCGAGGAAACTCTATCTGTATGTGGCTTACGGCGTGTACGGCGATGTGAACAGGAATGACAATGACCATCAGGTTATTCTTCAGTACGACCTCAAGTCCCTCTCGCGCAATGCCAGGAACGTGGTTTTTGGCACCGTGCATACCGACGGACCTGCCAAGCCGCTGAACAAGTATTTCATATATACCGGAAATACCAACTGGGGCGTGCAGAATCTTGCGTATGACGAGAATACAGGGGACTTCTTCATGGCCGTCTATAAAGGCAAGAAGCCTCAGTACCCCAACTATGACCTGTATGCGTTCAGCATTGACCAGAAGCCGTCCAAGGCTGCTCTGGAGGGCGTGCCGTACTGGAAGAAAAAGGAGCGTCAGCTGAAACTTGACGACTCTATGGGCCAATGTGATGAGGCGACCGGCATTCACGGCTGGCGTTTCAAGTGGGGCTCTACCGGTCTCTTCCCTATGGGTGACGGATACTGGTACATTTCGGAAAACAAAAAGGACAAGGAAACCGGTACGCACAGTTGTACTGCACGTCTGTATCGCTGGACCGGTGATGCCAAATCCCCATTTGCAATAGTGAAGTAGATTTTATCGTAATTTGGTTTGTCCGGTCTGTAGAAAGTGGTGTTCTGCAGGCCGGTTTTTCAAATGTTTTTATTACATTTGTAAGAATTGCCGTCATTTCCGGCAGACAGAATCGTTCGTGGCGGCGGCTTGAATATGATTGACTATGGGGCTGAGGTTTATAGAAATTCTGACTTATTTGGGCAGCGGTGTCTTGTGTCTTGTGACCGGGGCGTTGCTGGTCTTTGTCGATAACGGAAATTCTGAACAGTCCAAAGGCTACATGAAAGTCAAGGCCTTTGTCGCATTGGCAGCTTTTCTGGACACGATTCTCAGTTTCATATTTCTGTATTTCCTCTCCAAAGACTACAGTTATCTGTGCATCAATACCTTTTTGGCGCCGCTGGTATTCTATTTCCAGGTGTTCATGGCCACGACTTCGCTGCTGATGTTGTTCCGCAGTCCGTATATGTCCAAGCATCTGATGTACATATTCATATGGCCTGTAGTGATTCTGACGCTGAGCCACGTCGTAGGCTATCTGGTGGAATTCGGCTTCGTGTTCGATATCCCGTCCTACATCAGTTATGTGAATACGACCTATTCGATAGTCGTGTCAATGCTGATGTACATGGTGATTCTCGTCGTGATAACCTGTCTCGCCGTGATACTGCTCAGGGCTGTGAAAAAGTATAACAGGACACTGGAGAACTACTATGCCGAATATCCGGAACTGTCCGGCAGGAGACTCGACTCCGTAGTGATGGCCTTCTTCCTGTACGGCATATTGTCATTGATAAATCTGCTGTCATTTTCAAGGCCGGTCGTAGTGGGCTCGGTCATAGTCGCATCCGTGTTCTTTGTCGTCTTTGCCGTGGCACTGGTGAACCTCCAGAGGCTTTTCTCGCTGGTCTCTCCGGCATTCGCCTACGAACAGCAGAGACCGGTGGAAGAGCAGTCGGAACCAGCTTTGCCAGAGCAGCCGGAAGTGTCTGAGTCAATGTCGATTGACGATGCTGTATCTTGCTGGACCTCGAGGCAGGACAAGCCTTATCTGAAGCGCGGCATTACTGTCGCATCCGTTTCTGCGGAAATGAAGATCTCTCCGAGAGTGCTTTCGGATTATCTGAACAATGTTTATGAGGTGAATTTCAATACGTGGATAAATACATTGAGACTGGAACAGGCTGCCGAGATGATGCTTGAGAATCCGAAACTGCCTTTCAAGGAACTGTATGCCAAAGTGGGATTCTCCGACCTCGCAGCGTTCGCCAAGGCATTCAAAAAATGCTATGGTGTAGCTCCGGGACAGTTCCGCACGGAGAAGTGTAACAAATAGGGAATGGTATGACGCTGGATTTTCTGAATATACTGGTCAATGTCGCCTCTTGTATCGCGCTGCTGCTGTCGGTAGTGTTCCTTCTGTTCGTGCGTTACGAATACAACAAGGACGCGCAAGGCTTTTCCCAGGCAAGACACCTGATGGCCTGCGTGATATTCCTCGGGGTCATAACTGACACTATGGCCATAGTTTGCCTGATGCATGGCAGTTCTATCGTGGTGCTGACTTCTTTTGTCTTCGCCGCCACCATATTCATCCAGCTGCTTGCCGGAGGTTATGTCGGACTGCTTCTGTTCAGATCTCCGCAGGCTACTTTCAAGAATCTCCTTCTCATGGTGACTCCGGCCGTGCTGATTACCGCGATGCATATTTGCGGGGTAGTGGCATTCAAAATCGACAATCCTGATGTCAGTCATTACTATGAGGCCTTTCTTGATACGAGATTTGCGGTAATCACCACATGGTTCCTGCACATAACGTCGATTTTGACACTTACGGTTTTGGGAATATTCCTCATCAAATGCGTAAGACGTTATATCAATGTCATAAACGCCTACTATTCGGGCAAGGACAACATTGATGCGAAAAAACTCGTTTTCATATATCATTCGTTTTTCTTTTTCTTTGTTTCAGGCTGTCTCAACCTGCTTATGCGCTCCGCTCTTTTCAATGCGGCCGTGGTCTGCGTCGTGTCGGCCTATTTCGTGTTCTTCACGATCAAGTTCCTGAATGCCAGACCTTTGTTTGCTGCAATCGCTCCTGCATATGATTACGAACAGGGAGTCTTGCGCGCAGAGAGCATTGAAAAGAAAGAGGAATCTTCCGCGAATGAGGTCCAGACTCCCCAGGCTCTGTTCACGTCCCGTCCGAAGGTGGAGGAACTGGTGTCCTTCTGGGTGAACCAGTCACCGGCACCGTATCTTGGCGAGAATCTGACATTGGCCAAAGTCTCTTCTCAGATCGGTGTGAGCCAGAGACTTCTGTCGGATTATCTGAACAATACGCTGAATCTGAATTTCAATGCCTGGATAAATACCCTCAGGATCGGGGAAGTAAAAAAGATTCTTGTCAATGAAAAGCAGGCCTCGCTTCTGGATGTCGCTGTCCGTACAGGATTTGCAGACCAGTCCGCGATGTCCAAAGTGTTCAAGAAAATTACCGGCGAATCGCCTACGGAGTTTCAGGTGAGAAACGGAGAATAATTCATGGATTTGTCAAACCATTTCTATATTATGAACAGGATTATGCAGTCAGTGCTGGATGCGGAATATGTTATAGACGGAGTGAAGATGGAACTTTCGCCGCGTGAAATCTTGGATGATGCGGTGGGGAAGTCCGCTCGGAATGCTGATGCTCTGAAAGTGGAGCCTGTGGTGGACGAGACCGTGGACCCTGATCCTGCAGGCGTGATGCCTGAGCTCCAAGTTGCTGAAAATCTTATACTTGGCAGTTTGCCGGATGTGTCGGAAAGCAGAAAGATTCCGTCTTTCTGTGCTGACAGCATGACGTGCGCTGAGATAGCAAAGGCATTGACCGAAGTCATCTGGCGCGAAGGACATTTCCGGTCCGGAGATCTGGAGGTAAGCATATTGTGGGAATGGGACATGGCTCCGGTGGGCAGTATGGCGGCGTTCTACTACTCTGTGGAGGCGGCCTGCGATTATCTGGATATGCTCGGTGTGCGTCTGGCGGGGTATGACTTCAGGGAGTGTGCAGGCGGATGTTCCGTAAAAGTTTCGGTGAATGTGTCTGAAGGTGCCCGGATGGAGGAGGACGATGAGGAGCCTGAAAACCCGCTGCCGTTTTGCGAGGTTCCGTTCAAGACGGAGTCGCCGGCTCTCGGAGAAGGACGCCGCTGTTCGGCTGTGCTGTCCGGCGAAAAAGACAACTGGCTGATATACATACCTTTCGATACGGGCAAGTTCAGACTTGGCGGTTCGCTGCTGTCCAGGCTGAGCGGCATATCGGGGGGCAAGGCGCCGGATGACATTGATTCGGACTATTTCCTGGACTGCTACGAGGTGGTGCGCGAATTCGTGGAGGATGGAGTGGTGCTTTCGGGCGTTACGGTAGGTGAGGGCGGCCTTTTTGCTGCATTGGCGACGATGACGGGAGGCGGTGCCCGTGGTATGGATATTGATATTTCGGGAATCATGAAATCCTATGGAGAGCAGAGCCAGGTCAATGTGCTTTTCGGCGAAGTGCCCGGGGCATTGATAGAAATAAAGGACATCGATTTCGACTACGTGGATGCGGAAATGCTTCTTCAGGATGTGGCTTATTATCCGATAGGCCATCCTTCGGAGAAGGGACTGAACATAACCGGCAATTCCGCTACGGGCGTTTCGGGTATCTTGAGGGCGCTTCTGGCGCAGCGGGATGCTCCAGAGGGTGAAGACTGACAATAACCAGATAATTATACGTCGGATATGGTAAGTAAGTATGCAAATGTTCCCGGCAAGGGAAACGGGCCCAAGAAGCCGAAGATTTTCGTCTTGGACACCAACATTATTCTTCACGATTATAAGGCGATAAGAAAGTTCCAGGACAATGATATCGTGGTCCCTGTCGCAGTACTCGAGGAACTCGACAAGTTCAAGAAGGGCACCGATGCGCTCAGCTACAATGCCCGCGGATTCATGCGTGACATCGACAGGCTTACCGAGGGCAGGATGTTCGGGAAAGAAGGCGTCCCGATAGGCAAGGGCTTGGGCGATATCAAGATCGAGCCGAACCATCCGTTCCCGGACAGTCTGAAGGACCTGTTCCACGACGATATACAGGACCACCGGATACTTGCTACTGCCATCTGGGTGCGAGACCACAATCCTGACAGGTTCGTGGCGCTTGTGACCAAGGACATAAACTTGAGGATGAAATCCAAGGCTGTCGGTATGGTGGCGCAGGATTATCTGACTGACAGGGTAGAGGAGGCGAAGGTGGAGACGTCCCAGAAGGAGGTCCATTTTATAGACAATGCTCCGGCCGAGGTGCTTCAAGAACTCGCCTACAGTCAGAACAATGCGGTCGATTGGCGGGCTGTCTGCCATGAACGTCCGTATCCGAACCAGCTTTTCAAGTTCAAGATTCAGAATGACGAAATTCTGTGCGCGAGATATGATGCGGACATTGACAAGATCCTGCTTGTGCGCAAGCGTGAGGCCTGTGGAATCAAGCCGAGGAATGATGAACAGAAATTCGCCATCGACGCGTGCCTCAACAAGAAAATCAAACTCGTGTCTCTGACGGGCGGTGCCGGAACGGGAAAGACGCTCCTGGCATTGGCTTCAGCCCTGGAACAGGAAAGGGATTATGACCAGATCATATTGTCCAGGCCGACGGTCATACTCGGCAATCAGGATATCGGTTTCCTCCCAGGAGACCAGAAGAACAAGATGTCGCCGTTCCTGCAGCCGCTTATGGACAACCTGAATGTGATCAAGGCACAGTACCGCCCGAGCAGCAAGGAATATCAGCGTCTGGAGGCGTTGGTGAAAGACGAGAAGCTGCTCATTACGCCGCTTGCCTATATCAGAGGACGAAGTTTGGGCAATGCGTACTTTATCATTGACGAGGCTCAGAATCTGACTCCGCACGAGATCAAGACGATCATCACCAGGGCGGGAGAAGGAACCAAGATGGTGTTTACAGGAGATATTTTCCAGATTGACCAGCCGTATCTGGACCAGTGGTCCAACGGTCTGACTCATCTTGGAGAGAAGATGACAGGGCAGAAGCTTTTCGAACACGTATTCCTGAACAAGGGTGAGCGGAGCGAGTTGTCTGACCTTGCAGCAAAATTATTGTAGAAGAAAATGCAGAAATTTCTTGAGAACTGGATGCTGCCGTTAGCCATATCTTTAGGCGCGGCAGCATATCTCGTGCTTTACAACGTGCCTTATCTGGCTGAAAACTTCGAGCCCGGTGTGTCGGCTTTTGCGAAGAATGTGCAGCCGGTGCTGATAGCAGTGATGCTATTCCTGCAGTTCAACAGGATTTCGCCTCACGACCTGCGCTTCAGAAGATGGCATTTCGTACTGTTGTGTTTTCAGATGCTGATGTTCATTGCGCTGACAGGGGTGGCCATCGCTCTTCCTGACGGCAATGCGAAGGTCCTTGTTGAGAGCGCCATGCTGTGCTTTGTCTGCCCGACGGCCGCGGCTGCGGGAGTGATTACCCATAAGCTTGGAGGAAAGCTCTCTGACACAGTGTCTTATGTCGTGCTGGTAAATGTGGCGGTGTCCGTGGCCATTCCTGTGGTCATACCGATTTTCAATCCGTCATCGGGGGTGTCCTTCATGAGCGCCCTGGTAGCCATCTCGCTGAAGATTTTCCCGTTGCTGGTGCTGCCTCTTCTGTTGGCGTGGCTTGTTCGATATACTGCCGGGAGGCTCCAGAGGTGGCTGATGCGTTATACCGGATGGGCTTTCTATGTATGGGGCATATCATTGACCTTGGCCATTTTCCTGGCGACGAGGGCATTGGTGCTGAGCCATATCTCGTTCTGGATAGTGGTGCTGATAGGCGTGATTTCGCTTGTTTGTACGCTAGTGCAGTTCGCTGTGGGAAGGGCTGCCGGAGCATTGTCCCGTAAGCGTCATCCTGATTGCGCGGATGTGGATATCCTTACGGCAGGTCAGGCGCTCGGTCAGAAAAATACCGGATTTCTTATCTGGCTCGGATATTCATATTTTACGCCTGTCACTTCCGTAGCTGGCGGACTGTACAGTATATGGCAGAATATCATAAATTCCATGGAACTCTATGGAAAGAACCATAGAAAATGACTATATTTGCAGTCTCTATGGATTTAGGTGAAAATTTCAAAAACCAATTTACAATATGATCGAAAACAAGAAAAGGGTTTATCGTTTCGGAGGCAAGACAGCCGAGGGAAACGGAACCATGCGTGAGCTCCTTGGCGGTAAGGGCGCGAACCTCGCCGAGATGAGCCTTCTCGGAATGCCTGTTCCTGCAGGATTTACCATTACGACCGAGTGCTGTGCCGAGTATTATTCTCTCGGCGGCGGTTATTCTGACGCCCTCAAGAAAGAGGTTGCAGAGGCACTCGAGGCTACAGAGAAACTCATGGGCAAGAAGTTCGGTGATCCTAATGATCCGCTTCTCGTAAGCTGCCGTTCAGGCGCAAGAAGTTCAATGCCTGGTATGATGGATACTATCCTGAATATCGGTCTCTGCTCTGAGACTCTTCCTGGAATGATCAAGAAGACCGGCAATCCTCGTTTCGTATATGATGCATACCGTCGTCTGATTATGATGTATTCTGACGTCGTTATGGAGAAGGCTGAGGGTATCGAGCCGGAGGACGGCAAGGGTATCCGCCAGCAGCTCGACAGGATGATGTCTGAACTTAAGGAGGCCAAGGGCTACAAGTCAGATACTGACATTACAGCAGAAGAGCTCAAGGAACTTTGCGACAAGTTCAAGGTCAAGGTCAAGGAAGTTCTCGGCGTAGAGTTCCCTGATACCGCAAAGGCTCAGCTTTGGGGCTCAATCGGTGGCGTGTTCAAGTCCTGGAACGGAAAACGTGCCATCACATACAGAAAAATCGAGAAAATTCCAGATGATTGGGGTACAGCTGTAAACGTACAGTCAATGGTATTCGGAAACATGGGCGACACATCTGCTACAGGTGTGGCTTTCTCACGTAACCCTGCCAACGGTGACAACAAGTTCTATGGTGAGTGGCTTATCAATGCCCAGGGTGAGGATGTCGTTGCAGGTATCCGTACACCTAACCCGCTGAACGAGGCTACCAAGACTGAGAAGAACAAGGATCTCCAGTCTCTCGAAAAGGCTATGCCTGAGGTATATAAAGAACTCGACGCCATCAGGACCAGACTCGAGGAACACTTCCACGATATGCAGGACATCGAGTTCACTATCCAGGAAGGCCACCTCTGGATGCTCCAGTGCCGTATCGGCAAGAGAACAGGTCTCGCTGCGCTTCAGATGGCTATCGATATGCTCGAAGAGGGCATGATCGACGAGAAGACCGCAGTTATGCGCGTTTCTCCTGCTCAGCTTGACGAGATTCTTCACCCTATCCTCGACCCTGCTTCCGAGAAGAAGGCTCAGGTTATGGCCCAGGGTCTTCCTGCATCACCAGGTGGAGCGGTCGGAACACTCGTGTTCACTCCTGAGGATGCTGTCAATGCAGCTTCAGACGGCAAGAAAGTCATTCTCGTCCGCGAAGAGACCTCACCTGAGGATATCGAGGGTATGAGAGCGGCCGCAGGTATTCTTACAGTACGTGGAGGTATGACTTCACACGCTGCGCTGGTTGCCCGCGGATGGGGCAAGTGCTGTATCGTAGGTTGCGATGCAATGCACATTGACCTCGAGAACAAGACTGTCACTTTTGCAGGTCACGACAAGGTATTCAAGGAAGGCGACTGGTTCAGCCTCAATGGTACGAAGGGTCTTGTCTATAATGCTCAGATCGAGACTATGGACGCTTCAGAGAACCCGCTGTTCGTGAAGTTCATGACTCTCGCTGACAAGTTCCGCAAGCTCGGTATCCGTACCAATGCCGATACACCGGAAGATGCTTCCAAGGCACTTTCATTCGGTGCTGAAGGTATCGGTCTGTTCCGTCTCGAGCACATGTTCTACGGAAGAAATTCAGAGACTCCTCTCGCAAAACTCCGCAAGATGATTCTCTGTGATACAGATGAAGAAAGAAAAGAGGCTCTTACAGAGCTCGAGCCGTTTATCAAGGCTTCAGTGAAGAGCACTCTCAGAATAATGGACGGCAAGCCGGTCGTATTCCGTCTCCTCGACCCGCCTCTCCACGAGTTCGTTCCACGTACTGAAGAGAAGAAAGAGGAACTCGCAAAGGAACTTGGCGTAACTGTTGAGGAAATCGAGAAGAGAGGCGAGTCTCTCCACGAGGTCAACCCTATGATGGGTCACCGCGGAGTACGTCTCCACGTGTCATTCCCTCTTATCGCCGAGGTTGAGTACAGGGCTATCTTTACAGCTACTGCTGAACTTCAGAAAGAAGGCCTGCACCCTAAGCCGGAGATCATGATTCCTGTTACCATTTCAGCTCGTGAGCTCAGCTTCCAGAAAGCTATCTGCGACAGAGTGAAGGCTGAAGTCGAGGGCAAATACAGCCAGGCAATCACATACCAGTTCGGTACAATGATCGAGATTCCTCGTGCTGCTCTTACCGGTGACAGAATGGCCCGTACAGCCGAGTTCTTCTCATTCGGTACCAATGACCTTACTCAGATGACCTTCGGTTTCTCACGTGACGACGTCGGAACATTTATGGGAGAATACCTCGGAAACAAGATTTTGGACGCTGATCCGTTCAAGACCATTGACACGAAGGGTGTCGGCAAGCTCGTCGAGTACGGTATCCAGTCCGGCCGCTCGAAGAGACCTGAACTCAAGTGCGGTGTCTGCGGAGAGCACGGTGGAGATCCTGATTCAATCAAGTTCTTCAACAGAATCGGAATCGACTACGTTTCCTGCTCACCGTTCCGTGTGCCTATCGCACGTCTTGCTGCGGCGCAGGCAGCTATTGCACAGAGCAAATAATACTGAATCTGTTCCGGCTTTCTGAAAAGGAAGCGGAACAGATTTTTTCAAATTATAAAATTATGGTAAAAATCAATGTTGGAGGATGTTCCTCCTTTGTTAAAGATTCTGAGTACAAGGAATATCTTGAAAAGGCATTCGCTGCTTACGACGTTCTCGAAAGTGAAAGCGGAGCCGGAAACGATTTCCTCGGATGGAAGCATCTTCCGTCACAGACTCCTGAGTCTCTGGTCAAAGCGTGCGAGGATGTACGTGATGACTGGAAAAACAGAAATGTTGATCTCGTGGTAGTTATCGGTATCGGTGGCTCTTACCTTGGCGCAAAATGCGCTATCGAGGCTCTTTCCCACAGCTTTGCGAGAGAGATGAGGCAGTCCGGTGCTCCTGAGGTCGTTTTTGCCGGCAATAACCTCTCTGAGGAGTATGTAAGCGAACTTATCGACTTGATGAAGGTAAGAAACGTGGCTTGCGTGGTGATTTCCAAATCAGGTACCACTACAGAGCCTGCCGTAGCCTTCAGAATCGTGAAACAGCATCTTGAGGAGACCTATGGTCAGAAAGAGGCTGCTGCACGTATTGTAGCTGTTACTGATGCCCACAAGGGAGCGCTCAAGACTCTCTCCACACAGGAAGGCTACAGGACATTTGTCGTTCCTGACAATGTCGGAGGCCGTTTCTCCGTGCTTACTCCGGTAGGTCTTCTGCCGATCGTTCTTGCAGGTTTCGATATCCGTGCCCTGCTCGAAGGCGCTAAGGAAGAGGAGATGGCTCTTGCTGAGAAATCAGAAAAGAATGCGGCTGTAGAATATGCTGCAATGCGTAATCTTCTTCACTCTGTCTATGGCAAGAGTGTAGAGGTTCTGGTTTCGTTCACTCCTAAGTTCCAGTATCTCGGTGAGTGGTGGAAACAGCTCTACGGTGAGTCTGAGGGTAAGGACAAGAAAGGTATCTATCCTGCTTCAGTGGTCTATACTACCGATCTTCACTCACTCGGTCAGTTCGTCCAGGACGGTGCAAGGATTATGTACGAGACTGTGGTCACAGTGGAAAACAGCAACCGCAGCGTAGTCATCGGCAGCGATCCTCAGAATCTCGACCAGCTGAATTACCTTGCCGGCCAGCACGTGGAGCATTGCAATGCCATGGCTCAGCTCGGAACCAAGCTTGCCCACATCGACGGCGGTGTTCCTCAGATGGAAGTGTCTGTAGAGCGTATCAATGAGAAGACACTCGGAGCTCTCTTCTATTTCTTTGAATTTGCCTGTGGCGTCAGCGCTTACATTCTCGGAGTCAATCCGTTCAATCAGCCTGGTGTAGAGGCCTACAAGAAGAATATGTTCGCATTGCTCGAGAAACCTGGTTTTGAAGAGCAGACCAAGGCCATCAAGGCACGTCTCTCCGAATAATCACGCAGCGCAATATCGCTCATAATATGAATAAGGCTGGCTCATTTTCAGAACCAGCCTTTTATAGTATTTGTAAGTCAGTGTCGGATTACCTTGCCTGACGTACTTTGTCTGAGGATGATTGACGGAAACTGTGAGATGCGGCATTGAACCGTCTGGTCCTGATCTTGAGGACTTTTGCCCTGGACGCTGCGCTTATTCCTGTAGCCTGGCCTGCGACTGTTGCGGAAGTCCTTGTCATGGTCAGAGGAAATACCGGAACGTCGTCGTGCTTGGAGTAGATGCCCAGGTCATTCTCGTCGAGCGGATAGGCGTAGTACTGCATTGACGTAAGCACCGTCCTGTAGGTCCTGTTGTTGTGCTCGAAGTTGAAGTTCAGACCTTCCACCGTGGCATTTGTGCCATCACCGCTCAGTTTGGTGCTCTCAGCTATGATGATGTTGTCAGTGACTACATGCTCTCCTACTTCGATGTCGTTGAAGTTCATTGACCCGTCATAGTAGAAATTGCCGTAGAAGCACAGGTCATACTCCTTGCCGTCGATTTTCTCGGTCTCGAGATATAAACTCTTGAACAGCAGCGTCTTGGTGAACCTGTCGTACTGCGCCTCCAAGATATAGTCGGACATGTCGGTGTCATCTGCATTGATTTTTCCCGCTTCCCATCCGGTGATGTTCACCAGATAATTCGCATCCGAAGAGGTGATCTTCAAGTCGTATGATATCTCTTTCGTAGGGTCGGACTTGCTGGCTCCCGTTATTTTCCAGTCGCCCAGCCATTTGGTGAAATCCGCCTCAGGAGCATCTTCTTCAAGGGTGAACTCCAATATGGCATAGTCTCCTGTCGGTTTTTTGTCGGAAGTCATGCCGAAAGCTACTGCAATCCACTTTCCGGAACGCATCCTGTCGAACTGTATGTAGTTTGTTCCCTTGTACAGCTCGCCGTTATAGAAGTTCGGCTCGTCCTTTATATATTCCACTATATCGCTTTTGTACCTCAGTTCGAAATTTTCTGCGGTAAGCACGTCAAGCCAGTATGTCTCCTGGTCCAGACTTCTTACCGTGATGACATCAACATCGGCCCTGAACCCGTTCTCGTCAGTGATGACTTCCCGATTGTGGGAGAGAGTCCAGTCCGGATTGACCTGAAATGTGGTCTCCTGTTTCGGTGGCTGCTGAGGTTTGGGCTCCGGTCTTCTTCCGGTTCCTTCATCGCTGCAGCCTGCCAGTGTCAATGCGATGACAGTCAATGCATTGACGAAATTCATCATTCTTTTCATCGTCAAGTAGTTCTTTTATTCTCGAAGCAAGGTCTGCTGCAAATATCGTACTTGAAAAATAGTTGCGACTTAAATCGAGAAGTTGTGGTAGTGCGGTCCGAATCTCTCGAATGCTGCTCTGTCGAGGTCGTTCCTGTCGTCAGGATGGGCAATGCTGATGAGCAGTTTGGCCCTTTCCTGGAGCGATTTTCCGTACAGATCGACAGCACCGTATTCGGTCACTATCCAGTGAGCATCAGCCCTCGGGGTTACCACACCTGCACCAGGGTTCAGAACAGGGACGATCTTGGTCTGCCCCTTTTTGGTCCTGGAAGCGAATGCCGTAACGGATTTTCCGCCTTCTGACATTGTCGCGCCTCTTACGAAATCCACCTGTCCGCCTGTGCCTGAGAATATCCTCGTGCCGATGGAGTCAGCGCTGATCTGTCCGGTCAGATCCACCTCCGTAGCGGAGTTGATGGCCATCATTTCAGGGTTCTGAGAGATGATCCACGGGTCATTGGTGTATTTGATATCCTTCATCAGGACGTCCGGATTATGGTCAATGAATTTGTACACTTCTTCTGAACCGAGCAGGAATGAAGCCACGACTTTTCCGGTGTCGATCTTCTTGTGCATTCCATTGATGACACCTTTCTTTATGAGGTTCAGAATGCCGTCGGCGAACATTTCCGTGTGCAGACCGAGGTTCTTGTGGTCGGTCAGCGCTGCGGCCAATGCATTAGGCAATGCTCCGATGCCCATCTGGAGGCAGGCTCCGTCAGGTACGAGTTCCGCGCAGTTCTTTCCGATGAGTTTCTCGGTCTCGTCCGGCTCAGCGAAAGCCTTGGTTACCAGAGGTGTATTGTCTTTTACGAGGTAGTCTATCAGTCCCGGTGACACGAGATCGCCGTACGCATAAGGAACATTTTCATTGACAACAGCTATTACTGTGCCTGCGCTTTCAACAGCTGCGAGAGAGCAGTCCACTGATGTGCCTAAAGAGAACATTCCGTTTTCGTCCGGCAGCGAGACCTGCACCATCGCCACGTCGCATCTGAGTGCGCCGCTTCTATACAGTTTCTGTGATTCTCCCAAATGTACCGGAAGATAGTCCGCGTAACCTGCATTGACATTGGCCCTTACATTGGGTCCGAGGAAAAATCCCTGGTCGAAGAAGATTCCATCGTATCGCGGTTCTGAATATGGAGCCGGTCCTTCTGTGTGGAAATGATGGAAATGAAGGTCTCTCACTTCGCCGTTGTCCGCCCTTCTGCACAATGCCTGGATAAGTACGTGCGGTATGCTGGCTACACTGCTCAGGTGTATGTGGTCACCTGTCTTGACTGCTTTTACAGCTTCGTCAGCCGTAACATAAATCGGGTGTTTCATAGTATTGCTGCTATATGTGTTAATACGTTACAATAATCGCAAAGTTAAGCCTTTTTTCTGAAAATTTCGTATTTTTGTTGTCTTTACTGATAACAATATGAAACATACTGAAGAAGAGAAACTTGCTGCGTTCGGCCAGGTGCTGGACGTGATGGACAAACTCAGGGCAGGCTGTCCCTGGAATGCTGCACAGACTTGGGATACTCTGCGTCCGATGACTGTGGAGGAGGTCTATGAACTGAGCGATGCCGTGATGAAGAAGTCCGGCAAGGATGTGGAGAAGGAACTCGGCGATCTTCTGCTTCATATTGTTTTCTATGCCAAGGTGGCTGAAGAGCAGGGCGAATTCGATATCGTCGATGTCTGCAGGCGGCTCTGCGAAAAGATGATTTTCCGCCATCCTCATGTGTTCTCTGACAAGAAAGCTTCTGATGCTGAGCAGGTTTCGGAGAACTGGGAGCTTATGAAAATGAAGGAGAAGGGTGGAAACAAACGTGTCCTTTCCGGTGTTCCCGATTCGATGCCGCCTATCCTTAAGGCCTATTCGATGCAGGACAAGGCGAGGGGAGTCGGTTTCGACTGGGAATGTCCTGCGCAGGTATGGGACAAGGTCAAGGAGGAGCAGGGAGAGTTCCAGGCTGAGCTCGAGGCGATGGCCCGTGAGGAAGGCGAACTGGACAAGGCCCCGGCCGGCTACACAATGACCCCGGTTCCCGGTTCCGCGAGGGACCGCGCCGAGGAGGAGTTAGGTGATTTTCTCTTCGCTACTGTCAATGCTGCAAGGCTTTACGGTCTTAATCCGGATACCGCACTGAACCGTGCCTGCGACAAGTTCCGCCGCCGTTTCACCTATCTCGAAGAGCACACCCTCCGCCAAGGCCGTTCACTAAAAGAAATGACCCTGTCCGAGATGGATGCCATCTGGGACAAGGCCAAAGAAGAAGGTCTATAAACTTCCAAATACGTGGGGCTAGCCGAGGAAGCCGAGGAGGATGCCGGCGGCTACTGCTGAACCGATGACACCGGCTACGTTCGGGCCCATGGCGTGCAGCGGAAGCGTGCGGATGTGCTTTTCAGACTATATCCGGATATCAAGGAGTGCTATGATAGATATCTTGATCTTGTTCAGATATATAACCTTAAGATAGACCACAGGCCAACCCTTATGACCAAGTTGGCCAAGTGGTATGACAGGGTCTACAGCTTGCGGTGGTATTTCCGAACCAATGAGCATATCGCCAAAGCTGCGAAACACCTGTAACTTATTGAAGTATAGACTATTATATGGATTTGATCTATTTCTCAATATGCTCACTCCCATAAAAAAACAGGGTGATGAGCATATTTACATTCTGCTTTAAATCGGTATAATCAATTGGATATCAGTTCGTTATGTGGATATTCTCAGGTTCGTCTGGATGCTCATTGGTTCAGAAATCACCTATGGCGACGCTCTTTCTATCCTCTATGAAGTTCACGTCAAAGGTAATCACGCAGATGGAGACAAGGTCCTTCTGAAGAAATCGTATCACGAAATTGCGCTGCCAGCGGCAAAGGCCCGCTTTGCTCAGGTGCTTCGCAATTCGCCGCAGGCTATGCCGCTGACTGGCTATCCATTGACAAGAGGATGTCCTGCACGGCATCTGATGATGCCTTGTCAATCCTTCGGGCGCACTATAAAATGCAAATCAACCTACTTTTTACGTTGACCCTAAAACCCGCCATTAAGAAAGGCGCGGGTTTGTACGTAACTCGGCTCGTAGTAAGCTCCGGTGTTGTAATTGTCAATGACTTCGCAGACAGGGGAGTTGTAAACACGCAGCATTTCCTCAGGCAGATTGTCGTCTGTCAATAATGATTGGACTAATCTTGCATACACTTTTCCCATTTGCGTAGGTGTTGGAACCTTATCGGTAAAGCGAGGCGAAATCTGTGTGACATCGAAACTACCTGTTTCGAGTTTGTAATTGTCGATCCATTCCGCTTCTACCTGCTCAGGATTGAGACAATGACTGGTTTCTGCTATAGACAACTCGTGCAGCAAGCCATCTGTCCCAAGGTGTTCAACCACATATTTGTTGCGCTGATGAATCTTTCTGGCAACTCGCTCTATCATATAGCAGACGAAATACAAGTCATTGAAAGAAATCTGTTCATCAGGAAAGTACTTGTTGCTCATAATTGATAGTAAGATTTGAAATTGAGCGTCTTAAGTGCTCTGTCGGTACAAAAAAGTATCTGGTGGGTAGGATGCTTGAATTTGGCCAATGCCCAAAAAGCTTCTCTGCTGATACGCCCGGCGAGAAAATCCTCCACATAGTCCCAAACTTCATCATCAGCCATCGGCCCTTCTACGATATCGTACGAATGATTCTCACCGTGGCGGCATGAGGCTACAAAATCCAGCCATTCATCTGTCATCTCGGGAAATACTTTGACTGAAAGATCGGTGTCCGGTGTATATTCATAGACACACACGATATGAGGGTTCCGTTTGGAAATCGCCCATCTTTGAGCCTGCCGTTCGAAACGAGTGCAATAGAATCCGAAACCGAAATCTTTATTATAACCGAAGACTCGTATTTCTGGATTCTTCACTACGGTATTAGTGCCGTGGTATAAAGTAACTGATAATTCAGATTCCATAATTTTCTTCTCTACGACTAAATAGTCCTTCTTTACGCTTACTAATATACGACTAAAATCTGAAAAATCAACTCGTCCGTAAACGTGTGGAATTTTACGGACGAGTTGTAGAATGAATTGCCGAATATGCGGGGCTAGCCGAGGAAGCCGAGGAGAATGCCGGCAGCTACTGCTGAACCGATGACACCGGCTACGTTCGGGCCCATGGCGTGCATCAGAAGATGGTTGCTCGGGTCAGCCTCACGTCCTACCATTTCGGAAACGCGGGCACTGTCAGGCACTGCGGATACACCGGCATTGCCTATAAGCGGATTTATCTTGCGTCCTTCACGGCAGAACAAGTTCATGAACTTCACGAACAGGACACCGCAGGCCGTAGCAATGATGAACGACAGAAGACCGAGCGCGAAAATCTTGATGGATGTCGCTGAAAGAAATTTGTCAGCCTGAGTCGAGCAGCCCACAGTAAGACCGATCAATGTCGTGATGACGTCGATGAGCGGTCCTCTTGCCGTTTCTGCAAGACGCCTTGTCACTCCGCTCTCCTTCAGTAAGTTACCGAAGAACAGCATACCCAGAAGCGGGAGACCTGAAGGGACGATGAATGCAGTCGTGAGGAAGCCCACAATCGGGAAAATGATCTTTTCCCTCTGGCTTACAACGCGAGGAGACGGCATACGGATAAGCCTTTCCTTCTTGGTCGTGAGCAGAAGCATGATAGGCTTCTGGATGACCGGGACAAGTGCCATGTAGGAATAAGCCGACACGGCAATCGCACCCATAAGGTCCGGAGCGAGCTTGGAAGAAAGGAAAATCGCGGTAGGACCGTCTGCACCACCGATAATACCGATAGCGCCGGCCTCATTAGGCATGAATCCCATTGACAATGCCAGCAGATATGCTCCGAAAATACCCATCTGTGCAGCAGCGCCGATAAGAATCAGACGCGGCTGAGAGATAAGCGCGGAGAAGTCAGTCATTGCACCGATACCCAGGAAAATCAGCGGAGGATACCATCCCTGGCGCACACCCTGATAAAGGATGTTCAGCACAGAGCCGTCCTCATAGACTCCGATATTCAGTCCCGGAAACATTGGGATATTTCCGATGATCATACCGAAGCCGATCGGCACCAGGAGCAGAGGCTCCCATTCCTTGACAATGGCCAATGTTATAAAGACAATTCCGATGGCAATCATCACGATGTGCTGCCAAGTCATATTGCAGAAGCCCGTGAACTCCCAGAATTGCTGTAAACTGCTTATTATCTGATCCATAAGCAGGGAATTATGCTATAGTTACGATAGCGGCGCCTTCCAGCACTGAATCGCCTTTGCTTACATTGATCTTGGTCACTACGCCCGCTCTGTCAGCCTGGATCTCATTCTCCATCTTCATTGCCTCGAGAACCGCTACTTTCTGTCCTGCAGCCACGGTATCACCCTCTTTTACAGATACTTCGATGATGACTCCAGGAAGAGGAGAAGTTACAGGCTTGCCCTCACCGGCAGGTTTTGCAGCAGGAGCGGCAGCCTGAACCGGAGCGGCCTGAGGTGCTGCAACCGGTGTAGCAACCGGTGCAGCCTGAACTGGCGCAGCAGCTGGCATGGCATTCTCCATCTCAACCTGATATGACACGCCATTGACAGTAACGTCTGCAAGGTTGCCGTTGGTGGAATTGATAGCTACATTGTAGTCATTTCCATTGATCTTGAATTTATATTCTTTCATAATTTTTGTTTTTTATCTGTTGATTATCTCGGCAATTGCCTGAAATTCTGTTCTTTGCTGTTCCAGCTGCTCTGCTTGCGCTGAATCGTGATGACGAAGCTTTCCTTGTCGTGTACGGACTCTTCAGCATAGAGATGCAGAGCTGCAGCTATGGCCGCATACACCTCGCCGTTCATTTCCTGGTCCAATGCCATTGCTATCGCAGCGGCAGTCTCAGGTGTCATCTTTCCGGATTTGCCGGCTTTGGCGTGGCTCTCTTTCTTGCATGTGCAGGATTTCTTGCCTTCACCGCCGGACACCTTTCCCAGGAGGCTGAACAGCCACCAAAGGATGATGAGTGCTGTAAATACCACAGTTACCGACACGAGTGTAAGAACAAACCCGTGCTCGTCCTCTTTTTCCATTCTCTGGCTTCCGGTCTCCACGTTCTGGGACCCGTTTATGGAGCCCGGCGTAGGTACAGCCGCCTCCGCCTCAGTCACGAATTCCATCTGGCGGAGGTCGTGGGCGAGTTTGATTACGGATTTGCCTGCTGGGAGTGTTGCCGGAACTTCAATAGAGTCGATAACGGTGCGGCCGTCATTGCTGACCAGATAGACCGTCGAGCCTTTCGCTACCTTGAAATCGGCATAGAAAGTACCCTCCTTTCCGTTTCCGCTTGCGTAGAACAGAACCGTCTGGCGAGGACCTATTCTGGTCCTGCTGTCCGTTTTCTGGATCAGGCTCATTTTCAGGTTGTTCCTGTCATTGGACAGGAAACAGCCGCCGAAGTTGACCGTCCCTTGAGACTTGTTGAAAATCTCAATCCATCCGTTACGTCTTCCGTAGTCATCCACGATGCCGGTGCTGTCAGGCTCTGCCAGAACCTCTGAAATTATCAGGTCACTGACATTCTGACCCAGGGCGGAACCTATCGAAAACGCAAGGATTGTACTGATTGTCAATAATATACGTTTCATTGTCCGTCTGCTTTATAGTGGAAGATTGTCGTGCTTCTTGGCTGGAAGAGTCTGCTTCTTGCCGGCGAGCTGCTCCAATGCGCGGATAACGCGGAATCTCGTATTTCTCGGTTCAATGATATCGTCAATGTAGCCCATCTTGGCTGCCTGATAAGGATTGCAGAAGAGGTCATTGTACTCATTTTTCTTCTCCTCTGCAAGCTTAGCCTGCTCGGCAGGATCTTCCACGGCCTTGATTTCCTTGCCGTAAAGAATCTGCACGGCACCGTCAGCACCCATGACTGCGATGTTGGCAGAAGGCCAGGCGTAATTTATGTCGCCACGTATCTGCTTGCAGCTCATTACGATATGTGCTCCGCCGTATGATTTTCTCAATGTCACTGTCACCTTAGGCACCGTAGCCTCGCCATAAGCGTAGAGGAGTTTCGCGCCATTGGCAATGATGGCTCCGTATTCCTGCTGGGTTCCGCAGAGGAAGCCAGGCACGTCAACCAGAGTGACAAGTGGAATGTTGAAGGCATCGCAGAAACGAACGAAACGCGCAGCCTTTCTGGAAGCATTGATGTCCAATACGCCTGCGAGATATTTCGGCTGGTTAGCCACGATACCGACACTTCTGCCGTTCATGTGGGCGAAACCCACGATGATATTCTTCGCATATGACTGGTGCACCTCGAAGAATTTACCGTCATCGACAATGCTTCGGATGACATAGTACATGTCGTAGGCTTTGTTCGGATTGTCCGGGATGATTTCGTTCAATGCATCGTCAGTCCTGCTGACAGGGTCATTGGTCGGAACAACCGGAGCCTCCTCCATATTGTTCTGCGGAATGTAGCTGAGGAGCTCCTTTATGATGCGGATGCCGTCCTCATCGTTCTCAGCCGCGAAATGTGCTACACCGCTCTTGGTGGCATGAACGCTCGCGCCGCCAAGGTCCTCAGAGGACACTGTCTCGCCGGTCACGCTCTTGACCACTGCCGGGCCTGTAAGGAACATGTAAGAAGTGTTCTTCACCATGATGGTGAAGTCGGTCAATGCCGGTGAATAGACTGCTCCGCCGGCGCAAGGTCCGAAAATTCCTGAAATCTGTGGAACCACACCTGACGAGAGGATGTTCCTTTCGAAAATTTCACCGAATCCTGCCAATGAATTGATTCCTTCCTGAATTCTGGCACCGCCCGAGTCGTTCAGGCCGATGCATGGCACACCGTTTCTCGTGGCCATATCCATAACCTTGCAGATTTTCTGCGCCATAACTTCTCCGAGAGAACCTCCGGATACCGTGAAGTCCTGTGCGAAGACATAAACCAGTCTTCCGTCGATAGTTCCTTGTCCGGTAACCACTCCGTCTCCGTCGAAGTGCTGTTTCTCCATTCCGAAATTCGTGCAACGGTGCTGTACGAACATGTCGAATTCTTCGAAGCTGCCCTCGTCCAGGAGCAATGCTATTCTCTCACGCGCAGTGAGTTTTCCTTTCTGGTGCTGTGCATCGATGCGTTTCTGCCCACCGCCCATAGCGGCAGCCGCTCTGCGCTCGACCAGTTTCTTGATATTATCCTGCTGGATACTCATTTGTGCTGTATATATTATTAAGTAATACTCTATCCAATGTCTCGCAAGGTTTCAAACCCCACGCACGTCTTATCACGTTACCCTCACCCTAAATCCCTCCCCTCGGGGAAGGGACTTGCTATCGCCCTATCGGGCTCTAACCGCTGTGATTCGCATTTGCGAAACTCGAATCTAACATCCTGCAAATATAACAATTATTTCGTCCAAATGCGAATGTGCAAAAAACGACCCCGGCTGAAACGAATCTCAGTCGGGGTGAATCCTTTATTTATTGTCGTGCAGACGAATTATTCCTCTGCCGGTTTCATCAAGCTGTAAACGTTGGTGACATCGTCATCGTTCTCGAGAAGATCGGTGAGCTTGTTCAATGTCTCGCGCTGCTCAGGAGTTACATCCTTCAGTTCGGTGTTCGGAATCCTCTCGAAACCTCCGGATACGAGCTCGTAGCCATTGTCCTCGATGAACTTCTGGATACCGCCGTAAGACTCGTAGGCACCGTAGATCACTACGTTCTTGGTGATGTTCTCGTCCTCATCCTCCTGCTCCTCGATGAACACCTCAGGGTCATCATCGTAGTCGCAAAGTGCAAGCTGGAGTTCATCGATGTCAAGACCTTCCTGGTCCTTGATTCTGAACACGCACTTGTGGTCGAACATGAAACTTACGCTTCCGCTTGTTCCGAGCGTGCCGCCGCATTTGGTGAAATAACTGCGGACATTGGCCACTGTTCTGGTATTGTTGTCTGTAGCAGTCTCAACAAGGAAAGCGACACCGAACGGGCCGTAACCCTCGAAAGTAACCTCCTTGAAATCACCGAGACTCTTGTCGGTAGCCTTCTTGATGGCTCTCTCGATATTGTCCTTAGGCATGTTCTCGTTTCTTGCCTCTGCGATGAGCGCACGGAGACGAGGGTTGCCGATCACATCAGGACCGCCCTGCTTGACAGCGATAGTAATTTCTTTTCCGATTTTGGTGAAGGTCTTGGCCATGTGGCCCCAACGCTTCATCTTTCTCTCTTTTCTGAACTCAAAAGCTCTTCCCATAATCTATTTGTTCTCTATTCTGCTGATATATTTGTCGATATCGTAGCCTTCCATTGACTGAGGATACTGGTCCTTGATCTTCTTGTAGAAAGAAAGAGCCTTGGCGTCATCACCGAGTTCCTCGCATGCGACACCTGCCTTCAGAAGATAAGCGGCAGCGAACATGTTGTCCACAACACCTGCAGCCTTCTCGTAGCATCCTACAGCTTCCTTGTATTTCTCGAGTCCTGCATAAGCGTCACCCTTGCAAGCAAGCGCTCTTGCCTTCAGAATCTCATCCTTTCCGTTGTATTTGCTGAGGTAGGAGAGAGCCTCCTCGAATTTGCCGAGCTGAAGTTCGCACACACCTGCATAGAAATACGCAGCAGCACCGGCATGAGAGCCGTACTGGTCAATGACCTGGCTGAAACCGAGCACGTTTCCGTCTCCGTTGAGTGCGAGGTCATAGTTCTGGGCGCGGAAATTGGCTTCTGCCTGGTACATCTGCTCTGCAGCCTCAGCTTTCTGCGGCTGAGCGTAGAACTTCTGGTAGCACAGAACTGCAACACCGACTACGATGACTGCGCCGAGACAGCCCCAAATGACTTTTTTGTTTTCATTGAAGAATTTTTCTACAGAAGATACTTTTTCTGCAACCTGCTCGTTCTGCAGTCTCTCCTGATCTTTAAGAGTTTCTTGTGCCATATTTTCTTATGTTTTTTATTTCGTTTCAATGCGGCAAGCGCATAATAGTCCGCAAATGTATAAAAATTATGGGAAATTCACAATGTTTTTATGAATTAGGCTGTTTTGATGCGACAGGCGTGTCCTCGTGGCCGGATACATTAGGAGTATAAAGACCCGCCTTAGCGGCGTATCTGACCAGTTCCACCGTGCTTGAGATATTCAACTTCTTGAAAATGTTGCTCTTGTGAGTGTCAATCGTACGGACGGAGACATTGAGCCTGCCGGCAATTTCCTTGGACGTCCTGCCTTCGCAGCACAACCTGATGACCTCGAGCTCGCGGCTGGTCATCTTCGGGACATCATCCATCGTCTCTATATCATTGACAATCTCCTTCAGCTGGGCAGCCTCAGGCTTGTCCTTTATCGTCGGCACCAGCGACAGCAGCTTGCTCTTCACCTCGTCGTTCTTGGTCAGGATCCTTGCCTGGCGGCGTCTGATGATGAGCATTCTCCATGACAGAGCCAGCAGAATGGCCAGCATTATGCAGAAAACACCCAGGCACATCATTATGGCAAATCTGGTCTTGGACATTTCCTGCTCACGGATCAGGTTCTCCTCTTTTTCCTTCGTCTCGTACCTTACCCGGAAATTCTCCACGGCCGAGTCTGCCCTGTCCTCGGAAATCTTCTCTGAAAGATGGGTGTATTGTTCAAGAGTCTCCAGAGCGTCCGACAGCCTGCCAAGATGCTTCTGGCATAGCCACAGACCGCTCAGCGCCTTCTTTCTGACATAGTCGCTTCCTGATTTCAATGCATATTCGCTGGCCTGCCTGTAAGTTTTCTCGGCCTGCTTGTAGAGCTCCGACTTATAGTAAAGATGCCCCAGCTGGTTGTAACAGATGGCCAGAGACGTGATATTGTTTTTCTGCTCCAAGATAGGGATGGCCTTGAGAATGCATTTTTCCGCTTCAATGTCTTCCCCTCTGGCAATCAGCACCGCCGCTTTCTGGGAAAGTCTGATCGCGGCCTTACCTTCCCGCTTGTCCTGGCTGTCCAGCTGATATGCCTCTTCCACGCAGGACAATGCTTTCTCACTGTGTCCCATTTCGAGCCATATGTCTGAGGCGAGACCGAGCCTGATCGCAAGCCGCTGTCTGTCACCGCTTTCCCTTTCGATGTCAATCGCCGGCAGAACATAGCCCAATGCTGTCTCGGCCTGACCGGTCGCGAGATACAGAGTAGCGAGATTGTTCATCGTGGAACTCATTCCGCTCTTGTTCTTTGATTTCAGGTCCAGCCTGTAAACGCGTTCCATATAGGTTATGGCCTGACCGAACATTCCCTTGCGCTGGTAGATGATACCGATATTGTTGATACAGTCGCCAAGCAGAGTCTCGTCATCGCATTTTTCGCACAGGGGCAATGCCATGAGCGCCACGGACAATGCCTCGTCGAACTTGTCATTGGCAAAATACCAACACGACATCATATCATAGATCCGCGCTTCGGATTCTATGGCCTGGCTTCTTCCGTATGTGTGTTTTTCCGGGATGATGCCCTCCCTGTAGCCTAACTCCAGAAGCTCATTACCGGTACGCACGCGCCGGCTTCCGGTAAGGCTTTCCCATCGGGTGAAAAGTGAGTCAACGTCTGCGGCCTGAAGGTTAAGCGCTGTCAGAACCGTTATCAGTATCGTGAGTATCTTGTTCATCAGTTTTTCTTGTATTGTGGTGGTCCGGGCAGACCGTAATCGCAAATCTAATAAAAAACAATGGTTTTTCGGAAACAAAAAAATGCCTTTTTATACGGCAGATGTGAAAAAAAGTCGGATTTGAGATTACCTACGTAATAAAAAATACGTATAATTACCTATAGGTTTCAATGTTCCGATGCTCTACATTTGCAAAAACGTTATAAATGGCGATAAACTTAGCCCAACACTAAAAATACAGATTTATCATGATACCTAAAATTATCCAAAATCCAATGCGGCACTTTACGGCAGCAGTCGCAGTACTCCTGTCGCTTGCATGCGTATTTTCCTGCAAAAAGGAAAAAGGGGGAGGAGACACCCTCGAAAAGATATATTTCGTGGATCCTGCATCAGCGTCCATGGTCCTTTCCCAAGGCCAGACTGGGTATATAATGTATGCCACTGTTCCTGAGAGTGCGGCGGCTACTGCAGTCATGGAATGGTCCTCTTCTGATACAAACATAGCGGAAGTGTTCAACGGCCAAGTGACAGCCATTGCGCCGGGAAATACCGTCATCACTGTTAAATGCGGCAACGTCTCGGCTACCCTGGACGTGCAGGTGGTGCCGATTCCGGTCACCAGTTTCAGCGTCCCTAAGACAATGAGCGCATACATGGACATGCCGACACCTATAAAACTGACAGTGGAACCTGCCAAGGCCAATGCCGCGTCGCTGGAATGGAAATCGGACAACCCGGAAATCGCAGAAGTCGTCATTGAAAGCGGGAAGGCTTTTGTCAATGCCAAGAAAGAGGGAGGATGCAAGATCTCGGTGACTCCTTATAATAATTCGGACGCGTCACAGAAAATCGAGGTTACGGTCTATCCTGCAATCTTCAAGCTCATGAGGAGATCAATATCAGGTGAAAGCGGTTATGTGGAGATTCTGAACGATGACTCTTTCGACATCACTGATATCGGGATGCCTACATATGAGGGAATTCGCTGCATTGAAATGATCAGATTAGATGGAAGCAGCCTTCTTGAATCTTCGGTGGAGGTTAATAATGAAAATTCGGGAATCGTTTCCATAACCAAACGTCAACGCAGCGAAAGTAAGGTTCTCCTTAATGTCGAGGAGAAGTCTGAGGTCGGAGCTACCAAGGTATCCGTATCTCTGAAAGAGGATGACAATGTCTATACGAAATCCTTTACCATCACCAGACAGAAGCATGATTTTACATCCGATACGAAGATTTGTCGGATATATACGGAAACTCCTGTAAACGATGTGGAGGAAATGGCCAGAAATGCCACTATGGAAGTACAGATGTTTCCGGCTGTGAATGCCGTCTGGACCAGCAGCAATGAATCCGTAGCCAAGGTGGTGCCGACAACAAGTGACGGAACAGGATTCTCTCCAATGGCGGAGATCCGGACATTTGACGAGTATGGCTCCGCTGAAATCACAGCGACCGACGAGAGTGGAAAGAATACACGTAAATTCACTGTCAAGGTTTCCAAGGCTTCATTCCCGGCAGGGACGAAGATTTGTATCCGGGTGGGTGGTAAGATTGAGCCTGTAGGTGAAAGCACGACAATCCGTGCATCATATGACGGCAGAAACGATGAAGCGTTCGGCCTTATGGATGCTTCCGGAAATTACCTCACCACATTCACTAATTTCAAGTGGACAATCGAATCGCCTTCGTGTGAATGCAGTCTTTCCCCAGTCGGTGCCAGCGGTGTTGTCGTCGCTCCGATTTCTACTACTACTTTCAGCGGCAGCAAGACGGCAACCCTTGTCTGCACCGATGATGCCGGCAATCAACTAAAGCATAAGATCATCATCTACAGTCCGATAGCTTTCGGCAGAAACGCATTGGGCGCCAAAGTGAACAGCGAAATGTTCTACGAAGATGCGAAAGTGGATATCGGTAACAAAGCAGTGGTGGCACTTTACGGAAATAAAAAAGTGCCTGTTACACTTGCTGGGGTGAAATGGTCCGGTTTGGAAAAACTGAATTCTTATGGAAGTGTAAATATTTCGACTAATAGTACCAACACTATCTCATATTTCGAATTTACGCCTAATCAAAAGATGGAATCTGTGACTATCACTGTGGAGGATGAAATAGGACAGGAACAGACTCTGCGTATTCAATCTGCCGCGTTCCAGTTCCCGAAGGATGCCAAAATCTATATCTCTTATTACAAGAGCACGTGGAGTACTTCAGATGATAAGCTCTTTTTCAATAACGGAAGCACTTACTTCAGAGTCGGAACATCTGCAACTGATTTTGTGAAATCTGGTTCGCCAGTCAAGTGGTCGTTTGTTAAAACTTATCCTAAATTAAATGGTTCTTCCGCAATTTAGTTGAAAGACGGAGTTTGTACTGTTAGCAAAGGAACC
>OHER01000068.1_pt1 | contig 43675 bp, 38 predicted proteins | sample 1567381 | NCBI WGS metagenome assembly OHER01 (sample SAMEA3879600, study PRJEB24766) | human gut metagenome | biome: human-associated habitat; feature: feces | place: USA | collected 1985/1987 | reverse complement strand
TTAGGCGATGCCTTCCTGATTAAAATCAAAGATTTTAATCAGGAAATAGTATTAAAACGCAAAAATTCCCAAGGCTTCAAGCCCTGGGAATTCCGCGTATCAATAGATCACATGCAGCCATTTCCGTCTGTCCACAACAACATGCTTATGCCGGTCGATATACTCAATGATCATCTGAGAAATTTCCGTCGGCTGATCCTTAACCAGCCTGCACTTTGCGTAGAACGGATACCCGCCCGTACCGGTGGCCCGGTAGTTGTTCATGCACAGTGTCAGCGTCCGGCCTTCTTCCAGCTCTTTGCCTTCATACACCATGGATGTGACCCGGTCACCCACCGGCCGGCGGACGTCCATCGTCACTTCCAGACCGGACAGATAGTCAAAGTTATAGTGCTGAACAATAGGCTTGAGGAAGCTCTGCCCCACCTGTAATTTCCCGGCTTCATCCAGTTCAAAGTATTCCGCACAGCGTTCCAGCCCGGCCTTCAGCACCCGGCGATCCACCTGAAGGGTTTGCAGCGTGTTGGGGAACACGTAGGTGGCCACCACGTCACGGATGGTGACCTGCTTATTAAAGCCCTTCACCACATTGGCAAGGCTGGTGACGGAAAGGTCTGCGCCGGAGGCTTCCAGCTGCACCTGATTAAAGAAATTGGCAATCAGGGAGCCGTTTTCCGCCATCTCCATATGATCTCCGGGCAGCAGCGGGATATCCAGCTCTCCAAGGGGCTGATCCAGAAAAACAGCATTCTGCGCATCCAGCGGCGCCAGAAATGCCGCCAGACGTTCATCGGGCTTTCCGGGTTCAACCAGCCGGGAATGGGCGGTCACGTCCCCATCCGCCGACACTTCCGCATCCATCCGGACGTACTGCCTGCACCGATCCGGGGACTGACAGGCGTAAGTGCCAAAGAGCTGCAAGCCCGCCTTGGCCTGATGCTGGTGTCCCGTCAGCAGAATGTCAAAATCCAGCTCCCGGCAGATCCGGTAAGCCTGATTTTCGCCGGTGCCAGAGAGAAGCTCCCCGGTGGTCAGATCATTTTCAAAACCGCCGTGGTAAATGCAGACCGTAATGTCCACACCCGCCTGTTTCAATTCCTCCAGCGCGGCCGCCGCAGCGGGGAAAGCCTCGTGAACCTTGATACCCACCAGATTCTCCGGCTTCTCCCACAGATTGACAAAATGAGTGGTGACGCCGGTAATGCCCACGCGCAGACCGTTTTCCAGCGTGACCACAGCAGTCCGCTCCACGCCGGATGCCCCCTCCACATTGGCGCTGACACAGCGCGCGTCCAGATGGCTGAGGTAGCTTTCCAGCGTCTCACGGCCAAAGTTAAAATCGTGGTTGCCAATAGTGACAAAATGATAACCCGCCAGATTCATCACCTGCGCGGACACCTTCGCACCCTCCACCGGCTCCCGGCTGAGCCAATAGGCAAAGGGGCTTCCCTGCAAAATGTCGCCACCATCCAGAATCAGGGTGTTGCCGTCGTGGGGGAAGGAGGAGGCGCAGCGGGAAAGTCCGGTGGTGCCGGGCGTCCCCGTTGCGTAATCCATATCGGAAAAATAGCCGTGAATATCGCTTGTAAAGCAGATCGTCAGATTTCGGTTCATAGAAATACTCCCTTGAAAAAGGCTTCGGCGTTGACGCGCCGAAGCCTTTATGTTAAATTATTGACCGTGCGCCAGCTTCCGGCGGATTCTGGTGGAGAAGAACTCAATGATCAGCGCCAGCACCATCAGCCCCCAGACGAAGGAGCCGACCATCGCCCAGCGGCGGCTGTTCAGGCACTGCACCAGCGACGCGCCGATACCGCCCGCGCCGACGATACCCAGAGTGGTAGCGTCCTTCAGGTTGATATCGAAGCGGTAAATGGTGGTGGAAATAAAGCTCGCCGTCAGCTGCGGGATGACGCCGTAGCGGATTTTCTCAAAGGCGTTGCAGCCCATGGCGTCCAGACTTTCCAGAATGTGGGTGTCCAGATCTTCAATGGCTGTAATGTACATTTTGGAGATCATGCCGATAGAGCAGATGGACTGGGTGATGACACCGCAGGCCGCGCCGGGTCCGGTAACGCGAATCCACATCAGCGCCCACACCAGACTGGGAATGGTGCGGATCAGCAGGATCAGCAGCCTGAACAGGTAGGAAATGGGCTTCGGCATGATGTTGGACGCGGCCAGAAAAGCAAAGGGAATCGCCAGGATCGCGCCGAACAGGGTGCCCAGCACCGCAATGGCTACGGTCTGCAGCAGCAGATAAGGGACATCCGTATCCCCAGTGCCGAACAGCAGCTTGGTATCGGGATTGAAGACGCCGTGGAGGACGCCCTTTGCCACTTCGGAGCCTGTTGTGGTCATGCCGTTGAACTGGATGCTGGAGGACGACCAGCTGACCATTACCGCGATAATCAGCACGATCAGGGTGTAGAGCATCCACTTCCGGGGACGGTTGGCGTAGGCCTCGGCAGCGGTAAGCTTCCGGTTGTAGACTTCCTCAAAGGTTTCCAATTTGGTTCTTGCAGACATGTTCATCCTCCTCTCAGCTCAGCTTCTTGCGCAGGTAGGCGCTGAAGAATTCGATGAACGCAACGACCACGAACAGCGTCAGCAGAACCATGCCAAGGCTCTCATAGTCGCGCCAGCCGATCCGCTCGTTGATGGTGATGCCGAGGCCGCCCGCGCCGACGTAACCCAGAATGGCGGAGGCGCGGATGTTCATTTCAAAGCAGTACAGGCAGTGGCTCAGATAAACGGGCAGGATCTGGGGAACGCAGGCCGACCAGAATGCCTGAAATTTATTGGCGCCCAGCGCCTCCATGGCCTCAAACGGCCCCATATCGATGGTCTCGATGCTCTCATAGAGCATCTTGGACACGACGCCGAAGGTGAAAATGGCGATGGCAACCGTGCCGGAGAAGGTGCCCAGAGAGAAGATCAACGCGCACACCAGCGCGATAACCAGCGTAGGCAGGGTACGGATCAGCGCCAGAATGAAGCGGAAAATGCTGACGATCACCGCATTGCGGTTGATGTTGGAGGAAGCGAGAATTGCCACCGGCATGGCGATGGCGCAGCCGATGACCGTGCCCAGAATGGACATCTTGATGGTGTCCAGCAGGGGGCTGACGACCTTGGGGAAGAACTCCCAGTTGGGATGAAAAATCTTTTTCAGCAGGTCCAGCATCTTGGAAAACCGGCTGACGATGACCGCGAGATCAAAGCCGGTCATTTTCAGCGCCCACACGATGGCCAGCGCCAGACAGATCACAATGAGCGGGGTGCGGCTTCTGGGGCGGCGGACGGTGTGTCCGTTTTCCAGCGTAATGACCTGCGGCTTGAATATCTTATCGAAGAGTGTCTCTCTGTAGAGAGCGGTATTTTCGTTGTCCATACTCATTCTCCATCGCCCATGGTGGGGACCTTGGTGCCGTTGTAGACCGCGTCGATCTGCTCCTGCGTAATGGTGCTGGCGGGGCCGTCAAAGACGATCTCACCGGCACGGACGCCGATGACCCGGTCACAGTATTTGAGGGCAAGGTCAACATGGTGGATGTTCAGCAGAATGGAAATGTTGTATTCCTTGTTGATGCGGACAAAGTCCTCCATGACCTGCTTGGCCGTGATGGGGTCGAGGGAGGCCACCGGCTCGTCGGCCAGAATGATCTTGGGGTTCTGGTTCAGGGTACGCGCCAGCGCGACACGCTGCTGCTGGCCGCCGGACAGCTGGTCGCAGCGGGTATAGGCTTTGTCCAGAATGCCCACTTTGTCCAGGCTTTCCAGGGCGCGCATCTTCTGATCCTTGGTGAAAATGCCGAACAGGACACGGAAGAAGTTCATATCCGGCACGTCAGCGGTCAGAACGTTCTTGATGGCGGTGCTGCGGGAGACCAGATTGAAGCTCTGGAAGATCATGCCCACCTTCCGGCGGTAGCGGCGCAGCGTCTTACCCTTCAGGGCATCCACATCGACGCCGTCCACCGTCAGTTCACCCTTGGTGATATCGTGCATCCGGTTGATGCAGCGCAGAATGGTGGACTTGCCAGCGCCGGACAGGCCGATGATGGCGACAAATTCCCCCTGCTCTATCTGCAGGTTGATGCCTTTCAGTGCAGTGAAGCCGTTGGGATAGGTTTTGTATACATTTTTAAATTCAATCATGTCAGCGTCTTCTCTTTCTTTAAGCTAAGTTGGACACGTGCGAGCCGAAGCTCTGCGGCAAGGCGGCTTGCCGCCAGCGGGCGTTGGGTTGACGGCAACCCGCCCTGCCGCAAAATTCCGCAAAAACAGAGTGTTAAGGGCTTCATTAGGGTGAAAGCGCCCTGTTTTGACGCAGGGCGCTTTCGGAATCACTTCAGAAATCAGGAAACAACTTTCAGAGCATTGCGGGCGCCGTCGTAGTCGGAGTCCTTGGCGATGGCATAGCCGGTGTGGCTGTAGACGCTGAAGATAGCCTGTCCTTCATCGGTGTTGATGATGTTGATGAAGCACTGCTGCAGAGCGTCGATCAGCTCGGGGGTGTAGTAGGGGCTTTCCTTGGAAATGGCAACGGTGTCGTTGTAGATGCCGTCGGTGACGCCGATGACATTCAGCTCATTCCAGATGGAGTCGGAACGGCCCATGCCCTGCTTGCCGGTCTCGTCCTTCTGATCGACGGGCAGCGTCCAGGAAGCTTCGTAGTCGTTACGGCCGTCGGCGTAGCAGACAATGATGTCCACCTGCTCAGCAGCAGCGTAGGAGAAAGCGGTGCCGTAGCCGGAGTCCAGAGGAACGACGTTGGACAGGTCGGAGATCTTCTTGCCGTCGTAGTTCTCCATCAGCCACAGAGTGGGGTAGATGTAACCGGCGGAGGAAGAGGTCTTCTGAACGGCCCAAGTAGCCTTGTCCAGATCTTCCCAGGTCAGCTTTTCACCGGCGTTGACCTTGGCGGCCAGCTCCTTGCCGTAGGGAGAGGGAGTTGCGTAGATCAGAGAACGGTAGTAGGTGACCTGAGGGCCATCCTTCTTGGTGGCGTTGGCTTCGCCGTTCCAGTCAGCGGGGTTCTCGCTGTCGTTGGACAGGCCATTACGGGTAGCGGTCAGAATGACCTCGGTATCGTCGGAGTACAGGGCGTAGGTGCCGCCGGGCAGCCAGCCCAGATCGATGGTACCGGCGGACATGGCCTCACCGGTGGCGTCATAGCTGGTGCCAACAGTGATGTCGACTTCGTCGATGTCGTAGCCCAGGTTTGCCATCTCGGCCTTGACCAGCTCGGGCAGGTTCTCGGTGCCGGCAATGATGACGTCGGCGTCCTTGGAGGGAACGAACTCCAGAGTCAGCTTGTCGAAGTGAGGACGGGCAGCTTCGGTCTCAGTGGCCTTCTCGGTGACGCTGACATCGGCTTCGGTGGGAGCCTTGGTCTCGGCAGCGGGGGCCTTGCCGCAGGCGCCCAGAGACAGGACCAGAACCAGTGCCATGATCAGTGCAAGGATCTTTTTCATTTTGAATATCTCCTTTATAATTTTTATTCACGGTGAAACACCGGGAATTACGGATAGGTGTGGGCACAAGATGTCCCAACACTCAAATAATAGCACATTTTGTGGTTTTTGCAAGTACATCGACACATTTTTTCCTATTTTTTACATAACCGCGCACTTGACTTTACCGATGGAGATGTAGCCCTTGAGAACAGCCTCCACATCGGTGCCTGCCGGGACCGCGTCTCCCTCCGTCAGCGGAGAGCCTTGCCCGGTGAGGGCGACCGCGCCGTCCGGCAGTATCGTCTTCCGGTAGTCCTCACTGTAAAACTGAAGGGGGGCGACGGTGCGTTCTCTCAGAATGCCTTTCAGCTTTTCGGGGGCGACCGCCGGGAAATTCACGTTCCACACTTCGCCCCGTCCCTGCCCGGCTTCCATCAGCTCCCGTATGATACTTACCAGATACTTTTCGGCAATATGCAGAGGGGCGTTCATGGTGCTGGAAAAGGCCATGGCCGGAACGCCGTTCATGACCGCCTCGAAAGCCGCGCCCAGCGTGCCGGAGTAGGCGATGTCGAAGCCCGCGTTATAGCCGTCGTTGATGCCGGAGAAAACATAGTCCGGCCTTTCCTCCAGCAGATACTGCATCGCGATCTTCACGCAGTCCGCGGGCGTGCCGTCCACCATGTAAGCCGCCTTCACGGGAACGGGGAAATCCGCCACCTGATCCACCCGCATATCCCCGCGGATCGTTATTTTCTGGGACATGGCGCTGCACTGATGGGCAGGCGCCACCACTGTGACCTCCCCCAGCTCCATAGCGGCCTTAGCCAGCAGCGCGATACCGGGAGCGTGGATGGAGTCGTCGTTCACAACCAGAATCTTCATATGTATGTTTCCTCTCTCTGTAATTTCGTCTGATACTATTTCCTGATTAAAATCTTAATTTTAATCAGGAAGGCATCGCCTGACGGCGCTGCCTGTTTTGTGATTTATAAGGAAAGAAATCACAAAACAAGTCTCATATGAACTCCATGCCCTTCAGGCAATTAAAATCTTTTTTTAAGATTTTAATCGGAGTTCAGTATGAGAATCCTCCGATTGGTACAGCCCGTCCGGATAGCCGGAACAACCTGTATCCCCGAGGCCATGATGTCAAAGCCCTCAACTTTGTTCATCATATCATGATTTTGCAGGAAACGCAACGAAGAATCTACCCATTAAAACACTTTTGCACGCATCCGCAGCCAAACGTCCATCACACCACAATACAGCCCGGCAGGGGTTTGACCCCCGCCGGGCTGTAAGTCTCGTATTTCAACATATTCCCGCAATTTGCCCGAAGCGCACGGACAAAATCGTCTCTTCTGTCCGCCACAGAAAATCTCCCCTTGCATCATCTGTTTTTAGACTGGTGATGCCCGCGGTGTGCTTGAGGGGTGTATAGACGGCCTCATAGGTGCTGTCCAGCTTCAGAAAAATGTCGAGATGAATATCATCCTTGGTGCTTTCCTTCTTGACAACAAGAAAAAATGGTGCCCAGCAGGTGGAAAAGGCCCGCTGTTTGGGCGTGTTGACGGTTTTCAGATAGACCCTAATATGATTTCTGAAAATAAATTATTTTTGTGAGAAATGACAAAAACCGCCACGGTGCGACTGACAGAATCAGTACACACTATGGCGATCTTGCTATATGCTTTTTCTAGGCAAAAATCAGTTCATTCAACACAATTTCATCTGCTCGATTTCGAATGTTGTTCATCCGGGCAACCCATTCCATTTGATTTTCCGCTTTCAGCTGCTCGGTAATGCCCTCCTGCTGTGCCAGTTGGGAAATGAGTCGCTGCTCCATTTCCTGCGCCTGGCGGTCAATTTCTTCCAGATGATGGTTCAGCGTGTTCTCCATAAGCATGATGGTATAAAGTGTCTCACGATGCTTCCTTAAATAGTTGAAGCGCAACATTCCCCAGCGGCCTACCTTGGGGCTTTCCGGTGCAACCAGATTGGGGAGATAGTAGTCCCCGACACGGGTATAGGTGATTTTCATATTCATTCCTCCAATTTGTTTTCAGATGGTACGCATATTATAAGCCAACGCTCTACGCCTCGCAAATGTACCGTCATTTTACCTCCCTACTTCAAAGCCATTTCTGGTCCGGAATCTCGCCATAGCGTTACCTTGCTCCTATCATTGCAAGTCTACCTGATTGGGCCTATGAAAAACCGCAGCCCCGATTTTTCGGTTGGGGCTGCGGGTTCATTATGCAAGGTTTCGCAGATATTCTTCCACATTCTGATACTGAATGCCATTTACCACTTGGCTTTTCCCTCGATAAAGGACGAACTTTCCAGTGATCGGGCCGTAGCGGTGCTCGGTCTGGGTGCATTTTTCCTCGTCGATCAAATGGCGATACTGCTGCGGAACGGTTTCTTCGCGGTGCTTGATCTCGAAAATCTGACAAGCGCCTACCTCCGGGTCAAACACCACCATATCAAATTCCCCAACGGGAAATTGCAGAACAAACACCTGCTTTTTAGGGTTTGCCAGCTTGGTTTCCAGCAGGACGATATCCTCCAGCATCCGCCCTTTGATCTCGGTCAGGATGCGTTCCAGCACGGCGGTGCGCTCCGCAAGAGACAGGGCACTGAACGTTTCATCCAACAGCAAACTGCGAATCAGCGCGTCCGCCTGTGCATAGCGGAGTCCTGGCTGGGCAATCACCGTGCGGCTGGACTTCGTGCTGACATTTGGCAGGTGCAGCACATCAATTTCCTGCGTCAAGTCCAGCAAGTCCAGATATTCCTTGATCTCTGCCACATGAGCGTTGTCCAGTTTTACAGTCTGTTCTGCTTTGTTGCGGATCTCTAGTAGTTTCCGCAAGCGATCGGTGACAGCCGAAAAATCAATGCGGTCAAGAATGGCCGTAGGGTTCTCCCGATCCCGGCGCAGATTGCTGGTGGAAATGCCAAGGTCGTGGGACTTCCAATCCTGCGTCAGCACCTCCAGCGTGAAGCGGTGGTTGATATCCTCCACCACACGGTTAATGGCACTGGTCAGTTCATTTTTGTCGTACAAGTCCCGCAGATGGCGGAAATGGCCCTCGTACTGATAGCAGCGCAGAGAGTGCTGGATGTTGCGGGCGATGGCCGTATCCACATACTCGTCAGCGCTTTCCTTGCTGGCGAAAGTGGAGGTCTCATTGTAGTGGACACCACCGAGACTCATGGTGCCGCCGTAGCGGATATACTCGTCTATGCCGTGAATGCCAAGCACGGACTCAAACTCTCGGTAGGGGATAAAGGTGGTGTGCAAAATGATACAGCGGTCATAGAGCTGTTCATCCTCGGTAAAGAGGAAGCCCAACGAGTCCGTGCCGGAGAGCACGATCTTCATGCCGCAGGCCGCGAACACATCAGAAAACAACGCCGCGCCCTCGATGAAATCCTCCATCAGTGTTACTTCATCCAGGAACACATAGCGGAAGCCCTGCGCTTCCAACTGTTTGAGGTCACGGTTCACATTTGCCAGCGTATCTTTTGCTGTGATCTGAATGAACGCCGCTTTCGCCAGTTCTGCATCGCTCATCTCCGCAAAAATCTGGCGAATCATCGTGGTTTTTCCTGTCCGGCGCAGGCCGTAAAGAATGAACACCTTGTCCTGCGGCGCGCCGTAGACAAAATCATACAGCTGCCGGAAGCACTCACGCTTGCGATAGTCACGGACAGGTGCCGCAAATGAACGCAGCGCCTCGCCAGTGCGGATATTTGTTGTAAAGATAGAAGTGTCTATCGCTTTTGTTTTGGGGAGCTGCTTTTTCAGCGCCTTCAGTTCCTGCTCCAGCTCCTTCCGCCGCTCGATTTGGGCGCGGAAATTCTCCAATTCGTCAGCGGGAATATACTTCTCCCGCCGCTTCTTGTTCTCTGTCCAACGATGGTAGAAATAGTCCTTGCCTCTGACGGTTTTCTTCGTAATGGAACCGGCAGGCAAAGCAGAAATCTGCTGTTCCAGCTCCGCCGCGCGGGTTTGCATCTCAGATAAGTCCATAGCGCACCTCCTGTGAGTTAGGATCCTATGCAGAATTATACCCCATTATACCCTCAAAATCAAGGGCATAATGGGGTATAGCATGTTACTACAAACACTACAAGGAAAGTCTATCCTTGCTCACTTTTCTTGCCCATATGCGCTCGTGGTATTTAAACATCATACGATATATCGCAAAAACTATTGCTTTATTGATCGTTTTTGCTGCCGCTCTCTAACGGCGCCATATAGGTGCACTTTCTTTCTTCGTTAAAATAGTTGGTGCAGCCATAGAATATGTCACCATTCTTCGGATTCTTTTTGACGATCAAATAACCATCTGTACATTTAGGACATTTCAAAATGTCATGCATGTGTGTCCTGTCATTGGCCATGAAGTCGCAAAGCTCAGCCTCATTTGTGCATATCCAGAGATTCAAGCCGTAGTTTTTATTAAACTCATACTTTAGCGGGAAACCGCATACAGAACAACGCAGGTTAAACAGGTCCACCACTTGCATATTGATCTCATCATTATGCGGAATGTTGAAATCTTTAATGAGCTCTACAAGAAATCTGGATGGTTTTGTTCTAGGCGCTGCGATATATACCCTGTTTTTTGTCCGTGTCATCGCCACATAAAACAATCGCCGCTCTTCTGCAAAGGGCATACTATTGTCCTCATATGTAACGAGCTTAATAATAGGATCACCTTCGATCTGGCACGGGAACCCGAATTTCCCTTCGAACATATTGATCAGAATTACGTTGTCATACCCAAGGCCCTTGGAACTATGCGCTGTCATAAAGGTGATCTTTGCATTTGGGTATTTTTCACTCCTGATCGCACCGCCCGGCAATTCGCTGAACCGATTCGTTCGGTACAGCTTGTACATGTCATAATTGTATCGGCCAATCAACAAAATCGAACTCTGCTCGCCGTACTCAGATAGGATCTCACCAATGATATGCTCGATGGTATCTGCAAGTCGCTCCATAGGTTTGGTACTATCATCGAAAACTTCAAGAACAATCGGGTTCTCAAGATGCTTCGGAGAAATCAACTGCTTTCGGATTTGCGAAGTATTTCTTTGTACAAAGCCTCCAGCAATATCGATAAGCTCCTGCGAATTACGGTAGGTATGAGTAATCTTCAACTCCGTTCCAGCTCCCATAAGCTCCAGGAAACGAGTAAATAGCGTAATATCAGAGCCAGAAAACGCATATATCGACTGCCAGTCATCACCGACCGCAACAACCTTCGCCTGCGTAATTTGAGATAGCCTTTTCGTTAGATTGAATCTCTGACGAGCAATGTCTTGGAACTCATCAATGATGATATACTTGTAAGGGAGCGTGACATTCTGCCGCTCAATCTCCTGCAAATAGAAGTGTGCATCATTTATCATGTCTGCAAAGTCTATCTGATTTGCAAATAGAGCTCAACCGCACCGCAGCCCCAGTGACCGATGTTTGTAACATCTCTTGAAAAGCCTTCTTCAAATGATACAGTAGCCACATCAAGCGGCAAATTCAGAATTAGCTTTTTCTTTTGGGCAACTACCGTGACCACATTTCTGATTTTCTTAAATGCCGCATATAGCTTTAGATGACTTTCGCTAATATCATCGCCAAGGCTAAGAATATAGTCACCCAGTCTCTTGATGAAATCACCGATGAACTTAAAGGTGTTCGTGGAGGTAAACAGGTCACTAATGTTATAAATCCATTCTGGGTCGTTCTTCGTGGCTTGGTAACCAACCTCAAACTTGTTTTGTAGCTGGCAATAGGAAATGGTGATTGACGACTTTCTCTTTTCCAATCCATTCAAGTGTCGGCATATTCTCTCTCCTCAATTACCAAAAAGGCAATCTCCACTGCATCTAAGCGTGCAAAGTTCATCTGTTGTGAAAACTGGCATTTGAGTAGAAAATTCTGTGCAAAGATTTTTTCCATCTCCCTCGCCCAAGTGGAAATAGTTGTTATAATCAAAAAACACAAATCTCCATTCATTTTGCAACGGATATGAATTTGCGGTATCCTTGACAAACAAATGTGCCATGCTTTTTGAGTCTTCATCTATTTTATCGTAATACTCACGTATAAGCCCATGATTGCGTTTGTCGATGTATTTTATGGGGTGATATCCATATCCACATCCCGCAGCTTCAAGGTTTTTCACCAGTGCATTCACAAAATCAGAGAAATTGAATAATAACGCATGATCTCCGAATTGGCTCATTTCTGCTATAAAATTATCGTTTAGCGCATAAGTGTCTTCAGATACCATGTGGCAATTCTTATGCGATAGCAAAGAAGCCGAGAAGGAGCGTACCGGACAATCCGGTATACTCGAAATAACTGCTTTTTCTATGTACGCAGAAATATCGACCCCATTGACCACGAAGGGCTTTGATAGATTGAGGTACTCCTTCCCTTCCATTTTATCGCCACGAAAAGTTGTAACATCTTCTTGAAATAACTCAATGGGGCTAAAATGAACAATTCCATTTTTTAACTGTTCTAAATGTTCCTTTTTCCCAAATTTAAGCAAAAACTCCATTTGCACAACTCATTTCCTAATATAGTACGATTTTTGATGGTTATTTAATTCAAAGTCCTCTGGAAGTTAATCACAATATTGGGGACGGCTATTCCTACCACAGCATCTTTTACTTCATGCTTGTTGTAAAGCCTATCCAATGTAATCAATACACTCTTCCAGCCTTCTCTTAATTCCTTTTTTGATCGCAGTATCACAAAGAATCCCCCAATAATCCTGTTCCAGGTTTGATTTTTCGGGAGATGCTGTGATGCCTTTCCCGCAATATCCTGGAGAATGCGCTTGGGCTGGAAAATGATTTGCTACTTGCAGCATGTAATCGATCATGGGATATTTTTTCCGCATTTCCCAATCAAGGTATCCGGCCTGCCCGTTCGTCCCGTATTGAATCATCCATCGGATTCTGTCCAGGTCATTTTTTACATCCGCACAGTCGTATGCTTCCTTTATTGCTTTCAAAACCTGTATTTCTAAATCAGACGTAAAATAGATGTTTCCCATCCCAGCCACTCCTTTCCGATTTGCTTATCAAATACTACTATATATTATCATTTTACCATAATTCCTTTGCAAAGTCCATCAGGAATCATCTTTCTTCACGATGATTGCATGAAAGCTCACCCTCATACTGAACTCCCGTTGCCTCATTTTTCAAGCATTACGAACTATTTCAAGGAGCATCGTGGAACGCACACTGATTGCAAACCGTTTCTTGACATGAACAATGCTCCCTTCGTGATTGACAGTGTTTTTATTTCACTGTCTCTCATAAAGGGAGCATATCACGCCTGCCGGGGATGTTTCCTTTTCAAATGTCTTATCCACGATGGTTCTGCATTACAAACGTCAGGCTATCCCGCAGCTCCTGGTTAAAGCTCCTCGTCATCCCAGCCCGGATACTGCGCCGGCGGGTCTCCAACCGCTTTGATCACACGAAAAGACTTCGTTTTCTCCTCCAATTCCCGCATCACTCTGCACTGGAAACGCCATTCATCTCCAAAATCAAACAAGTACTTAAATTTATCGCCTTTTTCCAGTCCAAGTCGTCCAAGTGGCATCTTGTAGGATAACCGGCAGCCCTCATCCATATCGTCGGAATAATAGGCACCTAAATTGCTCCAATACCGGTCATCCATAAAGAACGCATGGCAATGGTCATCGTCAAATTCGAAAGCACTCAAAATCGCTTCACTCAATGCGCCAAGGGTTTTCTGCTTGCCGATTTGAATGTACCGGTAACAGCTGCGTCCCAGAGATACCTTGATCACATAGCTTTCCACCGTGCCAGTTGCTTTTTCCTTGTTGGGACGACGTTCCGGTTCGCCGCCGCTTAAGGAAAAACGAATCGTATTGTCCTCCTTGGCCTTTCTGTAAATATCCTTAAACGCTTCGCTGTAACCACGTCCGAAGTGGAACGGATAGGCCCTGACCAATCCATCCGAAATAATCATATCCTTAAAGGGGATCAACACGGCATCCAGCAGTACCGGACCTTTTCCCATCATCTCCTCCCAGGTGGAAAACAGCCCCTCGACCATATAGACCGTCTGGTCATCCTCTGAAATGAAAACGGTTCCCTTTTTTAAATGCCGTTCCATAATGTACTTTCCCGGCTTGCACTGCGCCCACCCCGCCACAATTTGGGCCTGCTCCTCCGGCAGCTTCGCCTGGGCCAGGTATTCCTGAAGCACCTGCGTGTGGGACCACAAATAATCTGCAATCTTCTTCGCATCGGCAGCATCGACGCCTCGGCTCCGGTCAATGGTTCCCGTGCCGGGACATACCCGGTATTTTTGATTTACGAAGTCCAGCAAAGGGAACCAAAGCTGATAAAAAAGCTCCGCATCTTGTTTTTCTAATGTCATATTCCGCTCCTTATCTATTGCGCTATTGTTCTTCCCGCAGGATGTCCATCAGATGGTCCAGAATAAACCGCTGTGCGTTTGTCCCATAGTACACCGCCTGAAAAGGCCCGGCCTTCCCCTGCATCTCCCGGACAGACAGGCCCAGCTGCTCTCCTGCCGCCGTTGGCAGCCGCTTCCTAGCCGGATCGCTGTATCATTTCCAGTTCTGTCATAATAGTCTCCTCCTCGTTATGTTTTTAGCTTAGCACCTTTGCGCCAGACAGGCAACGGAAATCGTCAGTTGAAACGAACATTCGTCTTTTTCACCTAGAACTTCTTTTTATTTCTGTGCAATATGACATAGATGGGCTTTTATCCGATAACCGCCCTATTCTTTTTCCATTGCACTTTCCAATCGCTATGCGTTCTACTCCCTCTAGCCAGCGGACTTCTCTTTCTTTGTAAACCGACTTTTCAATATTTTTTCGGCTTATTTTTCAAGACTTTTCAATAAATATATCGGCCCCAAAATCCCACTTTTCAAATATTCAGGTGGTAAGCTCCTAGCCTTCTGTCCTCCACCCATAGAGAAGCCCCAGCAAGCAACCTTCGCCTGCTGGGGCCATTTATATTCATCTTAGCACCACATTCCAGTAAATTTTCGCGCTGTGGTCACAGTACACAGACAGGTACACCCCATCCGTCCGCCACACGGGGTTGCTGCGGGCTTCATCAGTTCTTCATAATGTGCGCCACCAGCCGCAGATTCCGTTCTATGAGAACATTCCTCGCTTCCAGATCTCCCTTCCCTGCCAAGTCAAGATAGTACCGTTCCTCTTCCTCCGTCAGCGGGCGGGGAAAGCTGCCCGAGGACAGCTGCAATGAATAAAATAATGAACTGAGCATCAGCCAGGCCGCTGCCAACATGTTCGCCACCTCCACTGCCACTGTATTCCCCATTGCCCGTCCTTTTTCCAACAAAATACCGCCGGAGCATTTTGCCCCGGCGGCGAAAACTGTTATCCCTTTCAGGCGCTGCGGTATTGGTCGGGAAAATCCTCCCACGGATATCCGTTGATCATTCCGTTCTCAGACATATCCAAAACAATCATGACTGCCATTGTATCACAGCAAACACCCGGTGTCATCAAAAACCGGCACATTTCCGCGCATCGATAACGGGACAGTGGAACTATGGTCATCATACACCATAACTCCCCGGTGTGGGGTGCGCGGCACGCAACTTTTTTCAAAATTGTCGCACGCCGCGCGACCACAAATTTGGGGAACCTGCTATACTAAAATCGCCAAACAAGCAGTGGACAATAGCATCAAACGGTGATATTATTTTACCGTAATGGTTCCAAAAATCGGCGGGGAAGCCCCTGAAAGAAAGAGGAATGGAATATGGAAGTACGCAGATGCATGAAATGTATGCACCCGCTGACGGCGGGAGAAACCGTCTGCCCGGAATGCGGACGCGCCTACGGCAGCGCGAACGCGGAGACCTTCGCCCTGAAGCCGGGAACGATTCTGGAGGGAAAGTACCTCGTGGGCGAAATGCTGGGTCAGGGCGGTTTTGGCATCACCTACATCGGCTTTGACCTGCTGCTGGAGCAGAAGGTCGCCATCAAGGAATACTATCCCATGAGCACCGGTATGGTCAGCCGGGAGGGACACTCCACCGTGGTGTGGAGCAGCGCCATGATGGGAAAAACCGGCACTCAGAAGGGCTTCGACAGCTTCCTGAAGGAAGCCCGGAAAATGGCAAAGCTCGGGGGCATTCCCGGCGTCGTGGGGGTGAAATCGGTTTTCATCCAGAACGAAACGGCCTACATCGTCATGGACTTCATCGAGGGCGAGACCCTCCTGAAAAAATTGCAGAAGAACGGCCCCATGGACTTTGACAGCTGCGTCAAACTCATGACCCCCATCATGCAGGCGCTGTCGGAGGTCCACGAGCACGGCATCATCCACCGGGACATCAGCCCGGACAACATCATGGTGCGGCCTGACGGCAAGCTGATTTTGCTGGATCTGGGCGCGGCGAAGGATTTGGACATTCAGGGAAATGACGGCAGCGTCCAGTCCTCCCAGATGGTGGCCAAGCACGGATTCAGCCCCATTGAGCAGTACAGCAAGAGCGGAAAGGTCGGTCCGTGGACGGACATTTACGCCATGGCCGCCACCATCTACTATTGCTGCACCGGCATTCTCCCGCCCCCCGCGACAGACCGCACCATAGACGATACGCTGGCCTGCCAGCCACGGCTGACGCAGGCGCAGTTCGACATTCTGGCGGACTGTATGCGTATGCGCCCGCAGGATCGTCCGCAGAGCATGGACACGCTCCTGCAAATGCTCACCCACCCGCAGGGGGAAGTGAAAGCGGAACCATTTAAGGTAGTCCCGGAAGCGGAACCACCGAAACCGGTCGAACCGAAAACAGCCCCTCCCAAACCGGCAGAACCCAAAGAAGAGCCAGTAAAAGCGAAACCGGCAGTCCCACAGCCCCCGCTGACGTGGCCGGAAGATCAGCCCGTTCACCAGCCCCAGCCCGACGCGAAGCAAAAGCGGTCGTTTCCCGCATGGTGGGCAGCGGTAGTCGTTATTGTGCTGGGAATTATCATCGGCGTTGCAAGGACATCATCTACAGTCGCAGAAACACCATCCACCGCCGCAGAAGTACCGTCTGCGGGTGCTTATACAATGGTACAGACCCCCTATACCCCCGGCGATGTATATTTCTGGGGGCAAACGAGATATAAGCGCAGTGATGTAAAGGCAATAACCTTCCAGAATGTCAAGAAAAATATCCCCAGCACGGCGTGGGACGTGTCAGCCGCAGGGGACAGAAGCGTGGTTGCATGGATAGTCAGCGGTAATCTGCATGTGGCATCCACCGGAAAAATTGCGCCGAATTCCGACGCTTCCTGTATGTTTGCATACTTCACAAATCTGACTGAAATTGACTTTGGGGGCTGTCTGGATACTTCCAACGTAACAAACATGCGCAACATGTTCTATGAGTGCAGCAGCCTGACCGAGCTGGATCTCAGCAGTCTTGACACCTCCAAAGTGACAAACATGCGAAGCATGTTCTCTTCTTGCAGCAGCTTGTCCAAACTGGATTTGTCTGGCTTTGACTCTTCTAATGTCAGGGATATGAAAAATATGTTTTACGGCTGTGACAGTCTGAAAAGTCTCATATGTACCGACAGCAAAATTCTGGCGGAATATTTCGCCCCTGCCTCGTCCCTTTCCTCGGATGCCAATGTAATGGCAAAAATGTCATCTGCCTCTGGCGACTCATACTTCTGGGGACAAACGAAATATAAGCGCAGTGATGTAAAGGCCATAACCTTCCGAACCTTCCAAAACGTTGAAAAAAACATTCCCATCACGGCATGGGACGTGTCAGCTGCGGGGGACAGAAGCGTAGTTGCATGGATGGTCAGCGGTGATCTGCACGTGGCGGCCACTGGTAAAATTTTGCCAAACCCAAACGCCTCCTATATGTTTGCACACTTTGCGAATCTTGAGGAAATCGATTTTGGGGATTGCTTTGATACTTCCAACGTAACGAACATGAGCGCCATGTTTTACGATTGCAGAAATCTTACCAGTCTGGATTTATCCAGCTTTGACACATCCAATGTGACGAACATGAGTGATATGCTTCATGATTGTAGAAGCCTGACCAGTCTGAATTTGTCCGGTTTTGATACTTCCAGTGTAACGGAAATGCGCAGCATGTTCCACGGTTGCAGCAGTCTGACCAGCCTGAGCCTTGACGGCTTTGACACCGCCAACGTAACGGACATGAGCTGCATGTTCCACAGCTGCAGTGACTTGACCAGCCTGAATCTTAGCGGCTTTGACGCATCCAACGCGACAGACATTCACTGGATGTTCTCGGGCTGTGGCTTAAAAAATCTCATATGTTCCGACAGTAAGATTCTTGAGGAATACAACAACCGCTAACACCCACCCCGCCCGGCTCTGCCATCCAGAGCCGGGCAAAATTTTTTCAAAATTGTCGCACACCGCGCAACCGCAAATTTCGCAAACTTGCTATAATAAAATCATCAAATAGGCAGTAGACAACATCATCAAGCGATGATATTATTTTATTATAGTGGTCATCACCGGGAACACGGAACCGAACGTCAGGCCACTGAAAGAGGAGAGAAACATGAAATTTGATCGCTGTTTTGGCTGTATGGAGGAAATTCACGGCTACCCCTGCCCCGTCTGCGGCTTTGACCCCGCGCAGGCCGCCGCACCCAATTATGTGCTTCCCTATGGGGCGATTTTGAACGGCAGATACATCGTAGGAAAAATGCTGGGGCAGGGCGGCTTCGGCATCACCTATATCGGCTGGGACCTTGCCATGGAGCGGAAGGTCGCCATCAAGGAATACTACCCCTCCGGTCAGGTCAGCCGGAATCCCGGCTCCCGGGATTTGACATGGTATACCAACGAGCATTCCCGGCAGGCAAGGCAGAACGGTATGCAGATGTTCCTGAAAGAGGCCCGAAAAATGTCCAAGGTGGACAATCTCACCAATGTGGTGCGGGTGCGGGATATTTTTCAGGAAAACGAGACGGCCTATATCGTCATGGACTTCGTGGAAGGCGAAACGCTGAAAGCACGGCTGGATAAGACCGGCCCTCTGACATGGAAGCAGGCGAAGGAAATTTTCGTGCCCGCCATGCAGGCCATGGAGCAGGTACATCAGGCCGGTCTTGTCCACCGTGACATCAGCCCGGACAATCTGATGCTGACGCCGGACGGCAGGGTAATGATCCTCGATCTGGGCGCGGCAAAGGATCTGGCAATCAATAAAGGTGCGTCCTCGGCGATGGTCGTGAAAGGCGGCTTCAGCCCTCCGGAGCAGTACGCCCAGCAGGGCGGGTCCGGCTCATGGACGGATGTTTACGCCATGGCCGCAACCATGTACCACAGCCTGACCGGCGTCGTTCCCCCCACCGCTGTAGATCGTATGCAGGGAGAATCCGTAAACTGGGCATTGCTGGCAAGCAATGGCGTTCCGAAGCATGTAATTTCCGCCCTGCAGAGTGCCATGGCGCTCAACGCCAAGGAAAGAACGCAGAGCATGGCGGAGCTTCTGCGTCAATGTCAGTCCGAAACCGCGGTCGTGGCCAGGAAAGAGCCGCCGGTTTCCGCGAGAAAAGGGAATTTCAGAATAATCGGTTTTGCCGCCGCTCTTTGCTTGGTAGCGGCATTGGCGGTAGCGCTTTTTGTCAAAGCAAAGCCCGCGCCGCAGCCCGTTTCCTCCCCAACCACAATGCAGGCCGTTCCCACAAGATCCACCACAAAGCCTACAGAGCCGGACAGCACAAATTCCAATCAGACACAGCCAACGTTATCCACGCCCCCGGCAGAAACCAGCAGGAACAGACCGTCTGTAAGCGTGAATGATATTCTCACCTTTGGTCGCTATGAGCAGGATGGTATCCGCGGCAACGGCGCTGAGGATATCGAGTGGCTGGTGCTGGACGTTCAGGGAAACAAGGCCCTGCTGCTGAGCCGCTATGCGCTGGATTCCCAGCCGTATAACAGTGCTTACGGGAAAACCACTTGGGAAGCGTGCACCCTGCGCAGCTGGCTGAACAGCACGTTCTTTGACGCCGCGTTTACCGCAGAGGAAAAAGCGTCGATCCTCGTGACAGAAGTTGACAACGGCGCATCGCAGAACAATAGCGAATGGCACACCAAGGGATGCAATAATACGGAGGATATGGTCTTCCTGCTCAGCTATAACGATACAGATCGGTACTTTGATGACCGCGACGCCCGTATCTGCACGCCGACAAACTATGCTGTTTCCATGGGGGCGGATACCCGGACTCTCGACGATGGCGTTACGGATGCCGCGTGGTGGTGGCTGCGGTCTCCGGGAGAAAACGAAACGCAGGCATCTTTTGTAAATTTCGATGGCACCCGCTACACAAATGCTGTCGGAAATGGGTATCTGTCCGTTCGCCCTGCAATATGGGTCGAGATAGCGGACTGACCTTCCTCCCGTTTATGAAGACACGGAGCGGGTCTTCCCCGGCCCCTAAACGCCAAGGGGAAGGAAGCCGCGCAAAAAGGAGAGAGAAAGATGAAATTCAACCGTTGCTTTGGCTGTATGGAGGAAATTCAGGGCTATCCCTGCCCCCACTGCGGCTTCGACCCGCGGAGCGTCAAAGGAATCGAGTACGCCCTGCCCATGGGAACGATCCTCGCGGGGAAATATCTGGTCGGTCGGGTGCTGGGGCAGGGCGGCTTCGGCATCACCTATGTCGGCTGGGATATCGCGCTGGAACGGAAGGTCGCCATCAAGGAATATTACCCTTCCGGTCAGGTCAGCCGGAATCCCGGCTCCCGGGGACTGACGTGGTACACCAGTGTGCAGTCCCAGCAGGCGAAACAGAACGGCACGCAGATATTCCTGAAAGAAGCGCGAAAAATGTCCAAAGTGGACGATATCCCCAACGTGGTACGGGTGCGGGATCTTTTTCAGGAAAACGAGACAGCCTACATCGTCATGGACTTCGTGGAGGGCGAAACGCTGAAAGCGCGGCTGGAAAAGACCGGCCCGCTGCCTTGGGAACAGGCAAAAGGCATTTTCCTTCCCGCCATTCAGGCCATGGAGCAGGTGCATCAGGCTGGCCTTGTCCACCGGGACATCAGCCCGGACAACCTGATGCTGACGCCGGACGGCAAGGTGAAGATTCTGGATTTGGGCGCGGCGAAGGACTTGAGCGTCAACAATGGCGCGTCCTCCATGCAGGTCGCCAAGGGCGGCTTCAGCCCCTTTGAGCAGTATACCCAGCGGGGCAGCTCCGGCCCATGGACGGACGTCTATGCCATGGCCGCCACGGTCTATTACACCCTGACCGGAAAACTGCCGCCCGTCGCCACCGACCGGGTGGTGGAGGACACCATCTCATGGGAGGAACCCGGCCTGAAAGCGTTGTCGGCTCAGGCGCTGGAAGCGCTGCAAAAGGCCATGGTGATATCCGCCAAAAACCGGATGCAGAGCATGGAGGAACTGGAAAAGGGTCTGTACAGCACAGCGGTGGAACCGGCCCCCACGCCAGTACCTCAGCCGGTGCAGGAAACCCGACCGGAACCCCAACCAGCGCCGGGAACCCGGCCTGCACCAGAAGAAACCAAACCGGAACTCAAGCCGACACCGGAACCCGCACCTCAGGCCAAGCCGGAAGCGGGTAAGAAGTCCGGGAAAAAGCTCTGGATTGCTACGGCGGCGGTCATTGCCGTCGTGCTGTGCGGTGCGCTGGTATGGGCAAACGCCGCGAAGCCAGTGAATGATGATAAACAGGCACAGGTTTTAACGAATGAAACCAAGTACAGTGAACCCACAACTGCGGCTACGACCACCGCAACCGCCGCCCCGACTGCCGCAATGCCTGTTTCTATTCCGTTTTCAGCAGAAATTGGGAGTACGGTTGAGTTCGGACACTATGAGCAAAACGGGAACTCTGCGGATGGGCCGGAGCCGATAGAGTGGTATGTACTTTCAAAGGACGAAAATGCGAATACGCTTTTGCTATTGAGCGTATATGGTCTTGATAATGTTCAGTATCATAAGGAAAACAAAGACATCACCTGGGCTGAGTGTGATCTGAGGGAATGGCTCAATAGTGAAAGCGGCTTTTGGGGGACGGCATTTTCAGGTGAGGAAAAAGAGAGAATTGAGAGTACGCTTTGCAAAACACCCGCTATGGATTTCCCGGGCTGTCAAACGGTTGGCGGCGACGACACGGTTGACAAAATCTTCCTTTTGAGTCTGGACGAATTCTGGGACAACGGAATTGGTGACAAAGACGAATGGAGAAATGTTTCACCTACTCCGTATGCGTTGTCACAAGGAGCGGAGAAGGACGAGTGGGGATATTACCTTTGGTGGCTCAGAACTCCCGGTGCCGAGCAGAATGTTGTATGTGATGGACGCACAGGCGGCGCAAGATCAAGCAGCCTTGTGAACACCTCACAGTTGCTCCGCCCTGCCCTATGGGTCGTTGCGGATGATGCTGATCCTGCACAGGAAACAACGCAAGAAATAAAGCCGACATCGTGGGTAGAGGGCACTTGGACGTGGTCTCTTGAAAACGGTGTCCTGACAATTTCCGGGGAAGGGAACATGGGTAATTTTGGATTTGGTGATTCACCATGGTATAGTCAGCGCGCTGCGATTACTCGTGTGGTTGTCGAAGAGGGAATTACCGGCATCGGAGTTTACGCATTTGGGGATTGCCGTAATATTTCCAGCGTAAGTTTTCCTCATTCACTTCGCTATATCAGAGAATGCGCATTCTGGTTCAATGACAGGTTGAAAACGGTGGATATTCCGGAGGGTGTTACATATATTGGAGGGAGTGCTTTTCATCAGTGTGAGGCGTTGGAAAGTATAAGTATTCCCTCAACTCTTGCTGTGCTTGACGATAATCCGTTCATCTACTGTTATGCACTTACGCAGATAAAAATCAGTCAGGACAATTCGTGTTTCAAAGTTGTTGACGGTGCACTATTCTCAAAAGATATGAAGACGCTGTTTTGTTACCTCCCGAAAAATGGGAGTTCCCCATATATCATTCCGGACGGCGTTGAAAGAATTGAACAGAGCGCATTTTGTGGATGCACGGAATTAACGTCTGTGATTATTCCTGAGAGCGTTACAAGTATTGGAAGCAATGCGTTTGTTTATTGCAGCGGGTTGACAAGCGCTTCGATTCCGAAAAGTGTCAACTTAATTGAGGGAGCTGCATTTTTTTGCTGTGACAATCTGACGGACATTTATTATGCTGGAGACGAAAGCCAATGGAACAGACTAACTGGTAATGGGCAAGCGGATATCCCCAATGGCTGTACAATACACTACAATCATAACGTACAGTAGCAATTCCAAATAAGCGCATTTGGTATTTGAGGTATGGCGCAACCAGCGGGAAACTTATTCAGATATCAAAATGAGTGATTCCCCCCATCCTCCAAAACTGAACAAGGAGTACACCATGAACCATTGTAAAAAATGCGGCCACGAGCTGTCGCCGACCGCGGAATTCTGCGGGAATTGCGGCGAGCCCGTGACCAAACGAAAAACGGCATACAATGCAAATTCGTTGATGCTGCCCGTTCAAAGCGTTATAGTTGTTATATATTAAAAAATAAAGGAGAGAGGAACATGTATTGTTACAACTGCGGCAAAGAAATCGCGGAAACCGTGAAATTCTGCCCCTATTGCGGAGCAGAACAGAAGCAGCCTCAGCAGTCTCCTCAGTGGCAGCAGCCTCAGCAGCCCATCCAGCAGCAATCCGTCCAATGGCAGAACCCCCAGCAGCAGGACACTCAATGGCAGGCCCCTCAGCAGCCCACCCAGTGGCAGAACCCTCCGGCGGCGAATAACAGCGGAAAAAACAATTCCTGGCAGTCCAGACTTCCCATCATTCTGGCAGCCGTCGCCCTTGTGGTCGTAGTTCTGCTTGCAGTGCGTGCGTTCCATAACCGCACCGATGCCCAGAACGAGCTGAAAGCGATCGCGACTACAGAACCTGCCGCTACCGAAGCCGCCCCCACCGAAAAAGTCACATACACCGAGCCTCCCGCCCCGACGGAAACAGAGGCCCTCACGGACGGCTGGCACACCATAAACGGAAAGCGCTATTACATTCAGGATGGCGAAAAGTATGTAGATCTTCAGGAAATCGACAACGCGCTGTACTACTTCGACGAAGACGGCGCACTGGCTGAGAATGAAGACGTGGACTATTATGGGACTACTTTACATGCAGGCCGCGACGGTATCATAGGAGGAATTACTATTGATGAAATTGGGGGAGAATGGTCAGATGAGTACTACCATTACGGGAATAACGGACGTAGTTCTGTTCTGGAATTATCCTTTGAAGTAGAAGACTGCGATTCCTTCCGGTTCTATCTGGAGGCAGGCGGCTTGCATGGTGCAAAGGTGAATGGAAAATGGAAAATCTATGTCAGGCACAACGGCAACTGGGAATTTGTACAGGATATCAATTACACAGAGCCAAATGGATATTTTGACATAAAACTCGACGGTTACAAGAACTTTGATGCCATTACTGCTTGCCCGATGGTGCAGGGCAATGCCACCTACTCCGCGGTTTTCTACCTGCAAAACGTACATTGCGTACTGTAATCGTGATCCGGCCGCAAGAACACAAAAAATACCGCCGGGGCAATTGCCCCGGCGGTAACTCTTTTCAGTATCAGGCGCTGCGGAACCGGGCGAGGAAATCCTTTGTTTCCTGCTTCTGCGGGTTTCCAAACACTTCGGAGGGTACGCCTTCCTCGCAGATGACGCCCTGACTCATAAACACCACATGATTGCTCACGTCCCGGGCGAAGGCCATCTCGTGGGTCACCACCAGCATGGTCATCCCTTCCCGCGCGAGAGACCGCATGACGTTCAGCACCTCGCCCACCATCTCCGGGTCCAGCGCAGAGGTGGGTTCGTCGAACAGCAGCACCTCCGGATCCATAGCCAACGCCCGGGCAATGGCTACCCGCTGCTTCTGACCGCCGGAGATCTGCCGGGGCTTGGCGTTGATGTAGGGCGCCATGCCCACCTTTTCCAGATAGGTCATCGCGTGAGCCCGGGCTTCCTCACGGCTCCGCTTCAGCACCTTCACCTGACCGACCATGCAGTTTTCCAGCACCGTCATATTGTTGAACAGATTGAAGGACTGAAACACCATACCCACATGGGCGCGGTAGGCCGGCGCGTTGATGCCCCGCCCGGCCACGTTCTTGCCGTGGTAGCAGACCTCGCCGGAGGTGGGCGTTTCCAGCAGGTTGATGCACCGAAGCAGCGTGCTTTTTCCGGAGCCGGAGGCGCCGATGATGGAGATCACGTCGCCTTTATTAACGGTAAAATCGATGTCCCGGAGAACCTCATGGCTTCCGAAAGACTTGGAAAGGTGGTTGACCTGTAAAATCACGTCTTCCATATTAGTATTCTCCTTTCGGTCTTCCGGAATCGAACTCGCCGCTGCGCTCGTCGAAGGGTGTCTTGCGGCTGGGATGGGAATAGGTGCCGGCGCTCATGGCCAGAGAGTCCGTGCTCACCAGCTCGTAATTGTCGCTGCCGTCCAGCCGCTTTTCCAGCCAGCGCAGCAGGAAGGACGCCGCCAGCGTCAGCATCAGATATCCCGCCATCTCGATCACCGCCGAGGGAAAATACAACAGATTGACGCCCACAATGTTCCGGTGGGTAGCAAAGAACTCCACAAAGCCGATGACGAACATCACGGAGGTATCCTTGATGTTGATAATAAAGTTGTTGCCGATCTGGGGGATGATGTTCCGCAGCGCCTGAGGCATGATGACGTTCACCATGGTCTGCACATGGGTCATACCGATGGCCTTCGCGCCCTCGGTCTGGCCGGGGTCAATGGAGATGATGCCGCCCCGGACGGATTCGGCCATGTACGCGCCGGTGTTGATGGACACCACGATGATGGCTGCCACCCAGATGCCGCCCATTCCCTTGAAGGCCACCGCGCCGTCGGTGAAGTAGGGCAGGCCGTAGAAGATGAACACCGCCTGTAAGACCATGGGCGTTCCCCGGAACACCTCCACATAAATGCGGATCAACGCCCGCAGCAGCTTCAGAAAGAAGCGCTTGACCGGCGGATCCTGCCGGGTATAGGGAATGGTGTTGAGAATGCCGCACAGCAGGCCGATCACGCAGCCGATCAGGGTCGCGACCACCGCCAGAACCAGCGTGTTCCGGATGCCGGTAAAATAAGCGCCGGAGTACGTCTCCCACAGCTTTCCGATGTCGGTCGTGAGTTTTGCAAGCTTATCCATGAGGCACCTCAGATCGCGGGCTGAACGGCAATCGCCTCGTTCATGATCTGGTTCATGTCCTCCACGGTCATTCCGCTGAGGACCGCATTCATGGCGTCCAGCAGGGTGGTGTTGCCCTTGACCACGGAGATACCGATGTTGATCTCACCGGCGTCTACCTTAAAATTGTCCTCGCTGCCGGAGAAGTCCAGAATCACCAGATTGTCGTAGGTGGCGCAGGCGCCCATAGCGGTGGGCATATCGGTGCAGATGTAATCCACAGTGCCGGAGGTGACGGCCATGACCATGGCCGGAGCCGTTTCGGAAGCGGGCATCAGCTGCGCGCCCTCGATCTGGGGCAGGCAGGTGTCATACCAGATGGTGCCGGTCTGAGCGGTGCAGGAGCCGGAAAGCTGGGAAATGCCAGTGGCGGAGGCCAGGGGGCTATCCTTCCGGGTGACGCAGACGATGGAAGCGTAGAAGTAAGGGCCTGCCATGTCCACTTCCTGAAGCCGCGTCTCGGTCATGGACTGACCGGCAATGACGGCGTCCAGCTGACCGGCGTTCAGGGCGGGAACCAGACCGTCCCAGCCGATGGCCATGATCTCCAGCTCCCAGCCGTTGGCCTCACAGATCTTCTTGGCGATCATGACGTCATAGCCGTTGGCATAAGCGCCGGGGTTGTTGGCGATGGGAACAGCGCCGTTGGAGTCGTCCATCTGGGTCCAGTTGTAGGGGGCGTAGGCACACTCCATGCCCACGGTGAGCACGCCGTCCTCCACGCCGGAGAGAACCACGGAACTGGCCGCAGTGGGTGCGGCGGAAGCGTCGGGAGCGTCGGAAGCAGAACTTCCACAGGCGGTCATGGACAGGACCATGAGCAGGGACAGGATAACGGATACGAACTTCTTCATTTTGGGATCGACCTTTCTTTTTTGCATTAAAAAATGAACCGCTTTGGAAAGCGGTCCATGGAAATGCGGAGACCCCACAAAAAGAAAGGAGTGATCCGAACAGCCAATGATAGCGCTTCACAAAGATTTTTTGTGACAGTCCGGCAGATGTTCTCTGACGACCCAGTATGAAAAACCCGGGCAGATTTCCCACACTTCGGCGGTAATCCCTTTCTCCTTCGGCGGCTGCACGACCTTGCCGGAGGGTACTGATGAGTACCGCGCCTCTATCAAGCGATTCAATTTTGAGTGTATCCTAGCATTGCGGTTTCCGGTTGTCAATAGCTTTTTCGGTGCATCCGCGTTTTTTGTATAATCTTCCAAATCAGAAGCGAACCCTACCATTCCATTTCGGCGAATCCGGCACATGTCGCCCATCTGTGCGCGAATCCCGGCTTGACATTTGCCCCTTCTCCCGGTAAACTGGTTCTATCAAATATACGGAGGAAACAGCGATGGATCACAGGGAATTGGCGGCGGAGCTCTTTTTATCCGACAGCAACTGCGCCCAGGCGGTGCTGGAGGCCTTCGGCGACGTAACGGGGCTTGAAAAGAGCTTCGCGGCGAAGCTGGCGTCCTCCTTCGGCGGCGGCATGGGGCGGATGCGGGAGGTCTGCGGTGCGGTCAGCGGGATGCTGATGGTGGCGGGGCTTCTGTACGGCTATGACGACCCCGGCGAGAACGACGTGAACAAAAAAGCCCATTACCGGCTGGTGCAGAACCTTGCGGGGCAGTTCCGGGAGGAGATCGGCAGCATTATCTGTCGGGAAATTCTGAGCAACCCGCCCTCCGACCCCAACCCCACGCCCCGCACGGCGGAATTTTACAAAACCCGCCCCTGCGCCCATATGGTCATGACTGCGGCGGGCATTCTGGACGATTACATTGCGGAGCACCCGGTCACGGAGCAGCAGCTATGAACGACTTTATCTACAATCAGCACGACATTCCCAAGGAACAGTACCGCTATGGCCTGCGTGCCTCGGCGGACGTGGGCTGCGGATGGGTCGCCACCTGGAACGCCCTGCAAATTCTGGGATACAAAACGGACATCCCGGCGCTGATCCGCTATTACGAATGGCAGCTGCCCCTGATCCACGGCAATACCGGCACCTCCTTCTGGGGGCCTGCTGTGTGCTTCCGGAAATGGGGCTTCCCGGTGAAGACCGTCGTGGACGTCCGCCGCTTTGACGAAGCGGCCAAAAACGCGGACGCCTGCATCCTGTTCTACCACTGGCGGAGCAAGTGCCGATTGGGCGCCCATTTCGCAGCGCTGCACCACACGGAGAAAGGCTTCATCGGCTACAACACCTACCGCAACTCCACCGGCGCGGACAATTACGGCAGCAGCCTTGCGGATTTCCTCCGCAAACGCAAGTATTTTGGCGCCGTCCTGCTGGCCATCAACCGAAAATGAGCAGAACTACCTCGGCAAAACGTAGAAAAAACCAGTGAAAATTTGTGAACATTTCACAGTTCACCCCGAACGTCCCATGGGACTTCCCTTTTCCCGGAAATCCGCCGCTTGCATTCAGCGGGAAAGTGTGATATCCTTATAAAAAGGAGATGAGCCGAATGACTGTCCGGGAATCGGGTGAAATGTATCTTGAGGCTATACTGGTTTTGGCGAAGAAAAGCGGGTATGTCCGCTCCATTGACGTCAGCGAATATCTGGGGTATTCCAAGCCCAGCGTTTCCCGCGCGATGGGCATTCTCCGGGAGGGCGGGTATATCCTCATGGAAAAAGACGGCGCGATCACGCTGACGGATTCCGGGAAAAAGCTGGCGGAAACCATCTACGAGCGCCACACGGTGCTCTCGGAGCTGCTGATCCGTCTGGGTGTGGACGAAAAGACCGCCACCGACGATGCGTGCCGGATCGAGCACGTCATCAGCGACGAGTCGTTCCAAGCCATCAAGCAGTACTATTACCAGCACAAAAAGTAAAAATCCAGGCGGCGCTTGAAAGCGCCGCCTTAGTCTGTCAAAAAACCTCGCAGTGGAAAGCCGCCCGCGGGCGACAAATAGAGTTAAATCATTTTGCGTCAGGGCGTGTACCTAAGACGAGAGTTGTTAAGGGTATTTTCTAAAGCAAAAGAAATTGCGCCCAGAGAGCAAAAAGGTTAACGAAAATAAGACCAGTAAACCGAAATTTATGCTCATCTTTCTTCATCATAGATGACGGTAACTACGGATTTTGAGCCATGTATCCCCTTTTTTTGTATATCATCAAAGTCAAGAACAAGGCTATCAGGAGAAATGGAATCCTTATAGACTATTGTATAGTCTATCCAAGCGGGGCTTTCATTCTTCGTAATTTTTTCTCTGTTATATACATACTTCAAGAAATCCCAACCAATTCCTTCCAGGTATGAACCACTGTCTGTTTCCACTTCCATGCTGATAATATTTTGAACTGGGATTTGCTTTATATGTTCGACAAGGTCTTTCCTATCTTCGATTTCTAGCTTCTGCATTTTGCTATTTCCTCCTTTATAAGCCCCGATTCGTTGAATTGATGTTCAGTATAGCGCAAACGGGTCTTAATAGCAAAGCCCCTTTGCCCCAAAAGACCAGCGAGCCTTTTGGGGCAGTTTTTATCCCAGCAGTTCCTCAATCTCCGCCTTCGGCATGTAGCCGATGGCCTTGTTCATGACCTCGCCGTGTTCCACGACCACCAGCGTGGGGATGCTGGCGACGCCGAATTCCATGGCAAGCTCCACTTCCTCGTCCACGTTGATCTTGCCCACGGCGATATCCTCCCGCTCCTGAGCGATCTCCTCCACAATGGGGCCGACCATCCGGCACGGGCCGCACCATGGCGCCCAGAAATCCAGCAGCACGGGCTTATCGCTGTTTTTCACCAGCTCGTCGTAGTTGGCCTTCGTAATGTGCATGACGGACATAACAATTCCTCCTTGGTATTTTTCTGTGCCTATAGTATACCCTAATTTTGAAAAAAGCGCAAGGGGCGCGTCGAGCGTGCGGACAATTTGACATTTTGCCGCCCATCTGCTATGATACCCTGAAAAAAGGAGGACACCGAATATGGGCAAATGTGAATCCTGCGGCGGATGCAGCGGCGACTGTTCCGGGTGCGGTCTGGAGTTGGAGCTTACGGAAGAAGAGATCGGCTTTCTACACCGGCTGGGAGAGTGCGCCTTTCTGCCGGTGATTCAGGAAAAGGAAGCGCCGGTTTTCCCGGAGGAGCCGGGAAAAGAGCTTCTGCTGCAAATTCTGGAGAAAAAGGGCCTGATTTCCCTTGACTATGACAAGCCCCTGAAAGATTACCATACCCCCGCCTATGACGCCAGCCCCGTCCGGGGCAGCATGGCGCTGACCAAACGGGGACAGGACGTTCTGGAGCTGATGGAATATCAGGGCGTCCGCAGCTGACCGTCCGGCGGCGTTTGCCGGAAAAAAGAGACATAGAGAAGTGTTATTTATGAACAACAATGAATACCGCGTGGGCGTCAACCGTGGATTGCCTGTGGGGATGGGATATTTTTCGGTGAGCTTCGGCTTCGGCGCTATGGCCGTGTCGCAGGGCTTGAAAACGCTGGACGCGGTGCTGATCTCCGCCACGAATCTGACCAGCGCGGGGCAGTTCGCGGGGCTGACCCTCATCGTCGCCGCCGCCACATTGTGGGAAATGGTGCTGACCCAGCTGGTCATCAACAGCCGCTACGCCCTGATGAGTCTGGCGCTGAGCCAGCGGATGGGCGAGAAGATCGGCCTGCTGCCCCGGCTTCTGATCGCGTTTTTCAATACGGATGAAATTTTCGCCCTGGCCATGGCGCGGGAAGCACCCCTGACGGTGCCGTTCCTGCTGGGGCTGGGGACGCTGCCCTTTATCGGCTGGACGCTGGGGACGCTGTGCGGCGCGCTGGCCGGGTCGATTTTGCCGCTCTCCATCCGGACGGCGCTGGGGGTCATGCTCTACGGCATGTTCATCGCCATCGTGGTGCCTCCTGCGAGGAAGAACCGGGACATTTTTGTCGCGGTGGTGCTGGCGCTGATCTTCAGCAGCCTGTTTTCCTGGACGCCGGGACTGAAAACCGTTTCCCCGGGACTGTCCATCGTGATCTGCACCGTGGCAGCCGCCGCCATCTGCGCCGTGCTGTTCCCGGTGAAGGAAGAGAGGGAAGCGGCATGAACATTTATCTGTACATCCTCGCCATGGCGCTGACGACTTACCTCATCCGCGTCCTGCCCATGACGATCTTCCGCAAGCCCATTAAGAGCCGTTTTTTGCGCTCGTTTTTGTACTACGTCCCCTATTGCTGCCTGACGGCCATGACGTTCCCCTCCATCCTCAGCAGCACCGCTTCTATCTTAAGCGGCGCGGCGGCGCTGGTGGTAGCGGTGATTCTGGCCTACCGGGGCAAGAGTCTGATCGTGGTCGCCCTCAGCAGCAGCGCCGCGGTGCTGGTCGTGGAATGGGCAATGAGCCATTTGTAAAATAACTGTGTATTCCTCCGCTTCGCCTTGACGAGCGGAGGAATCTTTGTTATAATGCGCCGTGAAGAGGGAGTGGTCGGCGCACAACGCGGGACTGAATCGGCATACTGGTGAGGCCCCGGTTCAGCCTGAAATGACGAGACTTTTGCAGGCCGGCACAGTCTCTTCGCGTCTTCTGTGCTGCCCTGTATTCGGTACGGAGGATTTTTTTATGGGAATCGGAGAACTGTTCTTGCTGGCGGTGGGACTGAGCATGGACGCTTTCGCAGTGTCCGTATGCAAGGGCCTTGCCATGAAAAAGGCAACGCTGAAGGCGGAGGCGACCTGCGGACTCTGGTTCGGCGGCTTCCAGATGCTGATGCCCGTGACCGGCTTTTTCCTTGGCTCGCTGTTTGCCGAAGCCATTGAAGCGTTCGACCACTGGGTTGCCTTCGGTCTGCTGGTCATCATCGGCATCAACATGCTGAAGGAAGCGCTGGAGAAGGAAGACGAATCCGGCGATGACCCGGAAAAGGACGCCGACCTGTCCGTCAAGACCATGTTTCTCATGGCCGTGGCGACTTCCATAGACGCGCTGGCCGTCGGCATTTCCCTTGCCATGGTCGGCAGCGTGAACATCTGGCTGGCGGCGGCGTTTATCGGCATCTGCACCTGCCTGCTGTCCGCTCTGGGCGTGAAGATCGGCAACTTGTTCGGCAGCCGGTATGAGAAAAAGGCCGAGTTTGCCGGCGGCGTCATTCTGATTCTGCTGGGCGTGAAGATCCTGCTGGAGCATCTGGGGGTTCTGGCGTGAAGCGCACAAAGCGCCGCATGACGGTGTGTACGGTGCTGCTTATCTGCAATCTGGTCTTTATCTGGGGCAATTCCCTGCTCCCGGCGGAAGTCTCCGGACAGATCAGCGGCTCGCTGAAAGCGTTTCTGGACGGCCTGTTTCCCCCCGGCGAAGCGGTTCCCTCCGGCGGCGACGGCCTGCTGCGGAAATTTGCCCACTTTGCCGAGTTCGGCGCGTTGGGACTGCTGCTTGGGTGGCTGTTCGGGATGCTGGGAAAAAAGCGGCTTCCGGCGTTTGCCCTGGGCGTGGCCGCTGCCTGCATCGACGAGACCATCCAGGCCTTCATCCCCGGCCGCAGCCCCGGCATCCGGGACGTGTGCATTGACAGCTGCGGCGCGGCCGCCGGTATGCTTCTGCTGTTTTTGGGGCATGCTTATTGGAAGAAACGATTTACCCGAAATAATTTCAGGAGGAAATGAAACATGAAAAGAGTTTTAACTGTAATTCTGGCGGCAGCCATGGCGCTGTCCCTGCTTTCCGGCTGTGCCGGATCCAAGCCCACGGAAACCACCTCCCCCGACAAGGTGGAGGGAACCATGGAGGAGCTGCTGAACGAAATCGTTGCCCAGCAGCCGGTGGAATTCGACGGCGGCGTCGAGACCATCGACCTCACCGACACCAGCGAGGAAGGGCAGTGGGCCATCAAGAGCAGCACCGGTCTGGATAACGCCGGTGTGCTGACGGAGGCTGCGGTGTTCGAGCCGATGATCGGCTCCATCGCCTTTTCCATGGTCATGGTGCGGGTCGCGCCGGGTGAGGACATCAAGTCCGTCGCCGAAGCCATGAAGTCCGGCATCAACCCCCGCAAGTGGGTCTGCGTGGAAGCGGACGACATGCTGGTCACCGGCTACCGTGACGTGGTGATGCTCATTATGCTGGACACCAGCTACGACCTCACCGCCCAGTCCTTTGTGGACGCCTTTGGCAAGGTCGTCGGCGAACCCGAATTTGTGATTTAACAAAAATGGCAGCGATGGAATCGCTGCCATTTTTATAGGAGCGAACACGCCTATGGTTTTTTCAAGCATTCCCTTCCTATATTATTTCCTCCCGGCGGTGCTGGCGGTGTATTTTCTCACGCCCCGGAAGGGGAAAAACGCCGTTCTGCTCCTTGCCAGCCTGATTTTTTACGGCTGGGGGGAGCTGCGGCTGCTGCCCCTGATGGCGTTCACCATCCTGCTGTGCTACGTCTGCGGCCTGGGCATTGAACGCTCCCGGAAGCGGAAAAAGCTCTGGCTGCTGGCGTCCATCGTCATCAGCGTGGGGCTGCTGGGGGTTTTCAAGTACGCGGACTTCTTCATCGGCAGTCTGAACGCCGTCACCGGCCTGAAAATTCCGCTGCTTCATCTTGCGCTGCCCGTCGGCATCAGCTTTTATACCTTCCAGTGCCTGAGCTACACCATCGACGTCTATCGCGGCAGCGTCCCGGCACAGAAGAACCTCATCAACTTCGGCGCGTATGTCGCCCTGTTCCCCCAGCTGATTGCAGGCCCCATCGTCCGCTATGCGGACATCGCCCGGGAGCTGGAGCACCGGGAGCACAGCTGGGAAAACGCGGCGGTGGGTCTGCGGCGGTTTCTGGTAGGGCTGGGGAAAAAGGTCATCCTTGCGGATAACTTTGCCCTGCTGATCCGGCTGTTCCGACAGAGCGGCGAAAAATCCGTCCTGTTTTACTGGATGTACGCTGTGGCCTTTGCCCTGAACATTTACTTCGATTTTTCCGGCTATTCCGACATGGCCATCGGTCTTGGGCGGGTGTTGGGGTTCCATTTTGTGGAGAATTTCAACTACCCCTACCTCTCCAGAAGCGTCACGGAGTTCTGGCGGCGGTGGCATATCAGCCTTGGCAGCTGGTTCCGGGACTATGTATATATCCCCATGGGCGGCAGCCGGGTCAGCCGCTGGCGGTGGGTTCTGAACATCCTCACCGTGTGGATGCTTACGGGGCTGTGGCACGGCGCGGCGTGGAATTTCGTGCTGTGGGGGCTGCTGTTTGCCGCGCTTCTGCTGGCGGAAAAGTGGATTCCCGTCCTGCAAAGGCTACCGGGCGTCCTGCGCCATGGCTATGTGCTGCTGGCGGTAGTCCTCAGTTTCGTCCTGTTCAACGCGGACAGTCTTGCCCAGGCGGGGCAGGACTTTGCCGGACTGTTCGGCTTCGGCAGCCTGAGCCTGACCTCCGCCGAAACGCTGTACTACCTGAAAAGCTATGCCGTCCTGTTCGTGCTGGGCATTCTCGGCTCCACGCCGGTGGTGAAAAATGCGGCGCGGCGCATGGACGGGACGAAGGCGGGCGCTGTGCTGGAGGCCGCGGCAATGCTGGCGCTGCTGATCGTCTGCACGGCCTATCTGGTGGATGGCTCCTTCAGCCCGTTCCTGTATTTCCGGTTTTAAGGGGGCGAAGGTATGAAGAATCGAATTTGCGCAATCATTGTTGCGGCTGTCTGGGCGGTGCTGGCTGCGTGGGCATGGCTGGCGCCCAGCCGAGACATTTCCGTCGCGGAGCGCCGCCAGCTGGCGCAGAAGCCTGCCATTCAGACAAAGACGCTGCTGGACGGCAGCTTCATGACGGATTTTGAGGACGCCAGTCTGGATCAGTTCCCCCTGCGGGATACTTTCCGCGAGGCGAAATCCCTGTTCCACCGCTTCGTCCTGCGGCAAAGCGACAAAAGCGGCATTTATATCTCCCAAGGCTATGCTGCGGCACAGGAATATCCCCTGAGCGAAGCCTCGGTCAACCACGCACTGGAGCGGTTCAGCAGCGTATACGAAACCTATCTTTCCTCCACCGATTCCAGAATTTACCTTGCCATCGTCCCGGACAAGGGCTACTATCTGGCGCAGTCCGCCGGGCAGCTGTCCATGGACTATGACCGGCTCTTTGCCATGGTGGAGGACGGAATGCCCTGGGCGTCTCCTATCCGCCTGACGGACAGCCTGTCCATTCAGGACTATTACCGCACCGATACCCATTGGCGGCAGGAACGTCTGCTCCCGGCGGCGCAGACGCTGTGTCAGGCGCTGGGGGTGTCGTCTCCCCGGCAGGAGGATTACACCGTCACCCCGCTGGAAAAGCCCTTCTATGGCGTGTATTACGGTCAGGCAGCGCTGCCCATGCAGCCGGACACCCTGTACCTGCTGAAAAGCGACCTGCTGGACGACTGCCGGGTGTACGACTACGAAACGGGGAAGACCGCCGCCGTCTACGACATGACCAAGCTAGACAGCAAAGACCTGTACGACGTGTATCTCTCCGGTGCCCGGAGCCTGCTGACCATCGAAAACCCCAACGCGGCCACTGACCGGGAGCTGATTGTATTCCGGGATTCCTTCGGAAGCAGCATGGTTCCGCTGCTGGTAAACGACTACGCCAAGGTGACGCTGGTAGACCTTCGGTACATCCGAAGCGACTATCTGGGGCAGTTTCTGGACTTTCACGGTCAGGACGTGCTGTTCCTCTACAGCACGCTGCTGCTGAACAACAGCGCGGCAATCAAATAAAGCATCAAGGGCGCTCCGATGAAAGCGGAGCGCCCTTGATGCAAAAAAAGTCCACTGTAATCTTGCGACTACAGTGGACCTGGCAGAGGATGAGGGATTCGAACCCCCGCAAACGGAGTCAGAGTCCGGTGTGCTACCGTTACACAAATCCTCTATATAATACCTGGTGGAGACAACAGGACTCGAACCTGTGACCTCATGCGTGTGAAGCATGCGCTCTAACCAGCTGAGCTATGCCTCCATACCGAAGCAGAGCTTATTATACCACGTTTTTCCGGAAAGTCAACCACTTTTTCCGGAATTTCCTTTTTTCTTTTTGCGCCCCGCCCTGAAAAGGACGGGGCGCATGAGGCTTGTTTACCTGTATGGCTGCACGTATCGTTCATGGCTCAGACTTTGTGGTCGCGCGTGGGCGCCGGAGACAAGTCCGAGCATGGCGTAGATCGTAACCACCGAAGAACCACCGTAGCTGATCAACGGCAGGGTCAGACCGATAACGGGCATGACGCCGATGCACATGCCGGTGTTGATCATCACCTGGAACATCAGCGCCGACGCGGCGCCGTAGCATACCAGCCGGCGCATATAATCCTGACAGTGCATGCCCACATAGATGCACCGGGCGATGATGGCCATTTCCATGATCATAATGGCCAGACACCCCACGAAGCCCAGCTCCTCGCCCATGGACGAGAAAATATAGTCCGTGTGCTGGGCGAACAGGCTGCCGCTCTGGGTACGGTTGCCGTTGAACAGTCCCTGTCCCGTCAGGCCGCCGCCGGTGAGGGAGCGCAGGTTCATCATGGAGTGGTAGCGCTCGTTGATGCCCGTGGGGTCGATGGTGTCGTCAAACAGGATCAGGAACCGGTTCTGCTGGTACTCGCCGAGGAACTGCCACAGGATTGGGAACGCCGCCGCGATCAGGCCGATGGCCAAAGCAAACCACCACAGGCTGACGCCGCCGCCGAAGGCCATACCGATGAAGATAAACACGAAGATCAGGGAAACGCCCGCGTCGCCGGACAGCACCATGTTCAGTCCCACCAGCAGTCCCAGATGAAGGCACATGTGCATAATAGACGGCAGGCTGGATATTCGGTTCTGGTGCGCCGACATGACCGAGGCCATAATAACGACATAGGTGATCTTGCAGACCTCGGCGGGCTGAACGCTGATAAAGCCCAGGTTGATCCAGCTTCGGTTACCGGAGCCGTGGTCGGTTCCCAGGGGGCTTATCAGCATGAGAAGCAGCGCACAGTTGAAAGCCACCATCACCATCCGGTGTTCCGAGAGAAAGTCCAGATCAATGGAGGACACCAGCGCGTACATCATGACGCCCAGACCGGTAGCCGCCAGCTGAATGATAATATATTTGAGATTGCCGCCAAACTTGTCGGCGGAAGTGGCGCTGGCAATGAAAACGCAGCCAAAGCCGGATACGATCAGGCACAAAACCAGCAGAAAGATGTCGCCTTTTTTCCAAAAATCCTTTAATTCATCAAAAAACCGGCTCAAATAACCGCCTCCTTCCCATCACGGCTTTTCATTATACCATTCTTCCGGGGAAAAGTAAATAGACGAAATGTGAACGCGCCTTTAACATTGTTCGGGGCATTTTCGTCCGCCGGGGGTGGGCAGGGGATAGCGGCGCGGTAATACTATTTCTTAATAAAATGATTTCATCATTTTACTTAAGCCGCTTCACGGCAGACCGCCTGGGCGGCGGTAAGAAATGTATTGACTTCGTTTTTTAGCGGCAGTGGCCGCTGGCCGCAATCCTGCGGCCGAATAAAACGCTTTTCAGCGTTTTATTAAAAACTCGTATAAAACATAGAACCCAGGAAAAATATTCATCCGGTTTTCATCCGGTTTTACTTGACAAAATGGGAAAATGGTATTATTCTAAGTGGGAATCTGCAAGAATTGGAAACGTTTCAATTTTCCGAAACTGCCGTTTTCCGCCGTCGCAGGGGCGCCTTCCCCCGGAGTTCCTCCGGAGAACCCACGCTCAGACGGATACCGGCAAAAAGTTTCCTGTTTGCCGTTTTCGGGGCGGTTTCAACTGGACATGCTGATCGGAATATGATATACTATCAAAAGTCTGTCTGGAAGGAACCGTATCAATAAGCCATGGCGGCGCACCCGCTTTAAGAATGGAGAGCTAACATGAACAACAACTGTCTGAACATCCTGAAATGGACGGAGGCACAGCTCAAGTACACCTACGACGTTTCTTTGCAGGAGGCCACCCCTCAGGAGCTGCATGAAGCGCTGGGTCAGGCTGTTATGATGGCCATTTCCGACGATTGGAGCCATTCCAAGAAGACCCGTATGCCCAATCGCAAGGCGTATTACATCTCTGCCGAGTACCTGATCGGCCGTCTGGTGTATTCCAACCTGTTTAATCTGGGAATTCTGGACGAGATGAAGGAGCTGTTTGCCGAGCACGGGGTCGATCTGGCGGTTCTCGAGGACATCGAGGACGACGCTCTGGGCAACGGCGGTCTTGGCCGTCTGGCGGCCTGCTTCCTGGACAGCGCCGCTTCCACGGACATTCCCCTGTCCGGCTACGGCCTGCGCTACAAGTTCGGTCTGTTCAAGCAGAGCTTTGACGCCGACGGCAGTCAGGTGGAGAACGCCGACGACTGGACAAAGTTCGGCGACCCCTGGTCCTTCCGCCGCTATAACCACACCGTGAAGGTCAAATTCCCCGATCATACCGTTCTGGCCGTTCCCTACGACGTTCCCGTCATCGGCTACGGCACCGAGAACGTGGGCACGCTGCGCCTGTGGCAGTGCGAGGCCGAGGAGGAGCTGGACTTCAACGCCTTCAACAATCAGGACTACCTGCGGGCGCTGGAAGCCAAGAACAAGGCCGAGGACATCACCCGCGTCCTGTACCCCAACGACTCCACCTGGGAGGGTAAGCGCCTGCGCATCAAGCAGCAGTATGTGCTGTCCTCTGCGTCCCTGCAGGATATGCTGCGCACCTTCAAAATTGCCCATGGCGATGATCTGAGCCGCTTTGCCGAGTTCTACGCGGTGCAGCTCAACGACACCCATCCCGCCATGTCCATCCCCGAGCTGATCCGCCTGCTGATGGCGGAGGGCATGAGCTTTGACGACGCCTTCAATGTCGCTCAGAAGACCTTCTCCTACACCAACCACACCGTCATGGGCGAGGCACTGGAAAAGTGGCCGCTGGATCTGATGCGCAGCGTGGTTCCCGAGATCGTGGACATCATCTGCCGCATTGACCAGAAGCTCAAGTGGGAGCATCCGGATCTGTTCATCGTGAAAGACAACACCGCCCACATGGCGAACCTGTCCATTTACGTCGGCTCCTATATCAACGGCGTGGCGGAGATCCACACCCAGATTCTGAAGAACGACTGCTTCAAGGACTGGTACTACGCCTTCCCCGAGCGGTTCCAGAATAAGACCAACGGCATCACCCCCCGCCGCTGGCTGGGTCTGTGCAACCCCGAGCTGACCGCCATGCTGCGGGAAAAGGTGGGCGGCGACTTCCTGAAAAACCTCGACCTCATCGGTGAGCTGAAAGATCAGATCTACGACGAGACCGTGGTGGAATTCAACGCCATCAAGCACCTGAAGAAGGAGCAGCTGTGCGCCGTCATCGCCAAACACGAGGGCGTGACGCTGAACCCCGACTTCATCTTCGACGTGCAGGTCAAGCGTCTGCACGAGTACAAGCGCCAGCTGATGAACATTCTGTCCATTGTGGACATCTACTTCCGCCTGAAGGAGGGCCGTCTGCCGGACTTCCATCCCACGGTTTACCTCTTCGGCGCCAAGTCCGCCCCCGGCTACGCCCGTGCCAAGGCCATCATCCGCTATATCAACCGGGTCGCGAAGATGATCAACAACGACCCCGCCGTGGCCGACAAGCTGAAAGTGGTATTCGTTCAGAACTACAACTGCTCCTACGCCGAGCATATCATCCCCGCCGCCGACATTTCCGAGCAGATTTCCCCTGCCGGTACGGAAGCCTCCGGCACCGGCAACATGAAGCTGATGCTCAACGGCGCCGTAACGCTGGGTACGCTGGACGGCGCCAATGTGGAGATCGCGCAGGAGGCCGGCCGGGAGAACGAGTATATCTTCGGCCACACCGTGGATGAGATCAACGCCGTGAAGCCCACCTATCACGCCAGGGATATTTTCGACTCCAACGCCGACCTGCGCCGCGCCATCAACACCCTGGTGGACGGCACCGTGCCCACGGACGACGCCCAGAAGGAGCTGTTCCATTCTCTGCTGGACGGCACCGACTGGCATCAGGCCGACCATTACTTCCTGCTGTTGGACTACGCTTCCTACTTCGACACCAAGCTCCAGGCCAACCGGGACTATGCCGACCGCATTGCCTTCGGCCGCAAGTGCCTGATGAACGTGGCCTCCGCCGCCAAGTTCTCCTCCGACCGCACCATCCGTCAGTACGCCGAGGAAATCTGGCACATCAAGCCCACCGAGTATTAAGCCCCAAAACACGCCCGATTCACTGCGGAATCGGGCGTGTTTGCATATCTGAAAAGGTCGAAACCTTGCACTGCTCGGCGAATTGTGGTATAGTATATCAAAAGGATTGCGCCGGTTTCCCGGGGCATCACGTCAATCTTGGAGGTGCAGACATGAAAGTTCAATTCATCGGTGCGACCCATGAAGTCACCGGCAGCTGTACGCTGCTGGAGGTAAGCGGCCGGTACTATCTGGTGGACTGCGGCATGGAGCAGGGGGAGGACATTTTCCAGAACGTCCCGCTGCCCGTTCCGGCGAACGCCATTGAAGCGGTGTTCCTGACCCACGCCCATATCGACCATTCCGGTATGCTCCCCAAGCTGTGCAAGGACGGTTTCCGGGGGCAGATCTACGCCACGGAGGCCACCTGCAATCTTTGCCGCATCATGCTGATGGACTCGGCGCACATTCAGGAATCGGAATCCCAGTGGCGCACCCGCAAGGCCGAGCGCGCCGGGGAACGGGCCGTGGAGCCGGTATACGACACCAACGACGCGGCGGCGGCTCTCCGGCTGCTCCGCCCCTGCCAGTATAACGCCGCCGTTCAGGCCGCGGAGGGCATTATCATCCGCATGACGGACATCGGCCATCTGCTGGGTTCCGCCGCCATCGAAATGTGGCTGACGGAGGGGCAGCAGACCCGGAAGATCGTGTTCAGCGGCGACGTGGGCAACGTCAATCAGCCCCTGCTCCGCGACCCCCAGCCTGTTGCGGAGACGGAATATCTGGTCATCGAATCCACCTACGGCGACCGCCTGCACCCCAAGGAGCGGGGCGACGTGGTGGGCGAGCTGGCCGCCTGCATCCAGCGGGCGCTGGATCGGGGCGGCAATCTGGTCATCCCTGCCTTTGCCGTGGGGCGGACGCAGGAAATGCTCTACGCCATCCGGGAGATCAAGCAGCGGGGGCTGGTGACGGGACACGACCATTTCCCGGTGTACGTGGACTCCCCCCTGGCCGTGGAAGCGACGGGAATTTTCCTGCAATGCGACCCCACGGACTTTGACGAGGAAACCCAGGCCATTCTGAAGCAGGGCGTCAATCCCATCTGGTTTGACGGGTTGAAGCTGGCCGTTTCCTCCGACGAATCCAAGCTCATCAACACCGACCCCCAGCCCAAGGTCATACTCTCCGCCAGCGGCATGTGCGAGGCGGGCAGAATCCGCCACCATCTGAAACACAACCTGTGGCGCAAGGAAAACATCATCCTGTTCGTAGGCTATCAGGCGGAAGGCTCTCTCGGCTGGAAGCTGGAAAACGGGGCGAAGTCCGTAAAGCTCTTCGGCGAGGATATTGCGGTGAATGCGGAGATCGCCATGCTGCATGGCACCTCCGGCCATGCGGACAAAGAGGGCTTGCTTGCCTGGCTGGCAGGCTTCCGGGAAAAGCCCAAGATGGTGTTCGTGAACCATGGCGACGACAGCAGCTGCAAAGCCTTCTGCGCGACCCTGAAATCCATGGGCTACCGCGCCGACGCCCCCTACAGCGGCACGGAATACGACCTGATCACCGGCAAGCTCACCACCTACACCGAGGGCGTGAAGATCGACCGGGCGGCCGCCTTCAAGGGTACCCAGCGGGCGAAGCAGATTTACGAGGACATGGTCGCGGCGGCGGAAGCGCTTCTCGCGCTGGTCAAGACCCGCCGCGGGAATACCAACAAAGACAACGCCAAGCTTACGGGGCAGATCATCAGTCTGATCGAAAAGTGGAAGAAATAAGACAGCAAAACGCCCGGCAGGAAATAGATTCCTGCCGGGCGTTTTTCGTTTATTTCAGACTGTATTTCACGGCATACGCCTTGTATTCGTCGTCAAAATTCTCGTTTTCCATCCGGGCGGAGCGGATGGCCTCGTGGGTGTTCATGTTGTGATGGTGCAAGTCGATGATGCACCCGGCAATGTTGGAGCAGTGGTCGCCCACCCGTTCCAGCGCGGTCAGCAAGTCAGACCAGACAAATCCGGACTCAATACTGCAGCTGCCCTGCTGCATCCGCAGAATGTGATGGATGCGCATTTTCTCCTTCAGATCGTCAATGACCTGCTCCAGCGGCTCCACCCGGTAGGCTTTTTCCAGATCGTCGTCCCGGAACGCCTGAAAGGTCATGTCCACGATCTCGTCCACAGCCCGCAGCAGAACGGACAGCTCATGACGGGCGGCGTCGGACAACGCCAGATTCTTGCTTTTCAGTTCCTCGGCGGACTCCACAATATTCAGGGCGTGGTCGCCGATCCGTTCAAAATCGCTGAGAGCCTTGAGCAGCATGGCGGCTTCGCTGCTGTCGTTTTCGCTGATTTTCAGGGTGCTGAGCTTGACGAGATACGTGCCCAGAATGTCCTCGTAATGGTCGGTCTTGCTCTCCCCCTCCCGCACAGCCTGCGCAAGCTCCGGCGTGTAGTTCTGGAGGGCGGCGGCGGCATCCCGCAGGGTCACGGCGGCCACATCCGCCATTTCATTGGTGACCACACGGCAGCGCTCCAAGGCGATGGAGGGGGTGGCCAGCAGACGCTCGTCCAGTTCGCAGACCGCCTCCGGCTGCTTCCCGTCGGGGACGATCCTGCACACCAGCTTTTCCAGCAGACCTGCCGCGGGCAGCATCAGGGTTGTGCAGATGACGTTGAAGACCGTGTGGCAGATGGCGATGCCCAGATAAGAAGCGCTTTCTCCCAGAATGGCAGGGGAGAACAGGGCGTCCGCCAGCACAAAGAGGGTCAGGCACACAATGGTGCCGATGATGTTGAACATCAGATGCACCACCGCCGCCCGCCGGGCGTTTTTGGTGGTGCCCACGCTGGACAGCAGCGCGGTGACGCAGGTGCCGATGTTCTGACCCATGATAATGGGAATGGCGGCGGCATAGGTCACGGAGCCGGTGGAGGACAGCGCCTGCAAAATGCCCACGGAGGCCGAGGAGGACTGGATGATTCCGGTGAGCACCGCGCCCACGAGAACGCCCAGAATGGGGTTCGTGAACATCAGGAACATCTGCCGGAATTCCGGCACATTTTTCAGGCTGCTGACCGCGCCGGACATGGTCTCCATGCCGAACATCAGGGTCGCAAACCCCAGAAGGATCATGCCGGTGTCCTTCTTCTTGCCGCCCTTCATGAACATGTAGTACACAATGCCCACCAGCGCAAGAATGGGGGTAAAAGAGCTGGGCTTCAGCAGCCGGACGAAGACGTTCCCGCTTTCAATGCCGCTGAGGCTCAGAATCCAGGCGGTGACGGTGGTTCCAACGTTCGCGCCCATAATGACGTTGATGGCCTGTCCCAGCGTCAGAAGCCCGGAGTTGACAAAGCCGACCACCATGACCGTGGTAGCAGAGGAGGACTGAATGACGCCCGTGACGGCCAGACCCGTCAGGAAGCCCAGCATCCGGTTGGTGGTGAGCTTCCCCAGAAGCACCCGCAAGGAGGAACCCGCCCGCCGTTCCAGCGCGTCTCCCATCAGGTTCATGCCGAACAGGAACAGGCACAACCCGCCGATCATGGTCAGAACGTTGAAAATATCCATGGATTTCGACCTCTCACATCTTAAATTATTTCACATAATGCTTATCGACTTAACTCAGCACGCTACAAGATATAGCGACAGCTCTGGTCAAGCGCAGGAATATCTGATTGCCCGTCATGCGGCGGTT
>OHER01000063.1_pt1 | contig 46787 bp, 34 predicted proteins | sample 1567381 | NCBI WGS metagenome assembly OHER01 (sample SAMEA3879600, study PRJEB24766) | human gut metagenome | biome: human-associated habitat; feature: feces | place: USA | collected 1985/1987 | reverse complement strand
AAGTCGTCTTATCAAAGACGCTATAAGGCAAATGCTCAAAATCGGAATAAAAGTCATATATCAATAATTAATTTTGTTACTTATAAAATCCGATAATGATTCTATGACTGGTTTATCTGTTTTTGCGCTCTCTCGAATTGAGGTGTATAAAACGTAAATACTACTTACAAACGCAATTACACTATATAAAAGCGGTACAACCGCGATGTAAATTATTGTATTATTGCTTACCTCAGCATCTCTAAACATAAAGGCGACTACAGCCGTTCCGATAAGGATTATTAAAGGAAGCCAAAACAGAAAAAACGAACGCACCCCGGTTAATACATATTTCAGGGCAAATTTAATATCTCTTTTACGTTTTAGTTTTTTTGCTTTTTCATAACTTATGTGCCATTTCAGTTCATAATAATTCGTTAAACTCGGGTACTGGATTTGTATCGATGGGTCTGATTGATACCGTTCCGCATCATTTAATATCTTGCGCTCCCATTCGGTTGCCCTATTCCTGAATGTGTTTGCTGTTTTAAGAAGATGTCCGAACCCACCATAAGTATAACTGTCGGTTATTCGTGGATTTGGGCTTTGTTCCATAATCGACAGCAAACAACAAACGTAAAAATACAATTCATTAGGATATTTATTGAGTGCCCCATTTGCTGTGTTATATAAAGAGTCATAATTTTTCAATTCTAAAAAGCCTTTACATCGCTCAATCATTTCATTTTTTTCGCTATGTTGCACAATCACTGTATCAATATTGTTTGTTACATGGATATTATAATTTTGAATTACCTTTTCCGTTACGAAAGCAGTCCCGCAGAAAGGACAAATTCCTGCATCCTTACTATCATCAACTTTTAACGAGCCTCCGCATTGCGTACATTTTGCTGCTACTAAAGCCATAGTTTTCCTCCTTTGTCTTCTATAAACATTGATTGGAATAGAATAAAAAAGCGTGCCTTCAATCGAAGACACGCCCTGCATTGTATCTCCGATTGCTGCTACGCTAACTTTCACCTAACGGAAAATGAAGATACGAAATGCCTGTTCGTACCCGTTAGGTGGGCAAAATAAAGTTAACGTAGCAATTACAATATATCACAAACGGGCAATTTTGGCAAGAACAGTGCAGGATATTTCAATCAAAATAAGAGCCCCCCCTAATTAAGAATCGCCAACACGAATGTACTCCTTAATTAGTTGCGATAAAATCAAGTCTAACAGGAAAAAGCTTACGCTATGCAAATGTATCTTGTAAACGAATATGGGATTACATCATATTTATAAAAATAATTTTTATGAAATGATATTTTCACCCGATAGGGTGAGAGTCTGAGCAAAAAAAGCGCCGCTTTTAGCGGCGTTGGTGGAACAAAACAAAAGAAATACGCACACCTGTCAAAAGTGTGCGTATACGTCGCGTTTGGTGGAGATGAGGGGGGTCGAACCCCTTACCTCTTGAATGCCATTCAAGCGCTCTACCAGTTGAGCTACACCCCCAAGGCGGATAACAAACGTAAATATACTATTTTTACGTCGTTTTGTCAACTGCATTTGAACAAGTGGGTGAAATGTTTCGGAACAAATTTTTTTGTGTATTTGATACATTTGCGATTCGCGCGTGCACGCGCAGCGCGCACTTAATTAAAGATAAGCATTGTTTAATCCTAATTATTTATATTTTGTATACGGACGTTTATTACATCCGTAAAGTTTTTTATGCATAAAAATATGCGATTATGCCAAAATCGTGCATAAAATTCAAAAAAATAATCCATATTAGTTTTGATTTCTAAATCGCACGCTAATTAAAAGTAGCGTAATGTATAATTTCAATAACTATTTTATCAAAGTAGTGCTTTAATTGACTAAATTTTTTAGGAGGTAACAAAATGAAGCAAAAGAAATTACTTATGCTCATTGCGATGGTACTTGTCGTAGTGCTTTGCGCCTCTGTCCTTACTGCTTGCAAGAAGGATAAGGGCAACGGCGACGGAAATGTAACAAAGCCCGGCACAGGTTGGGAAGACCCCAAAATGTACACCATGCGTGAGTACACTGCTCAAATGCCGAGTCAGTGGTGCACGATTTTGTCAAGTGACAACGTCAACAACACGATGGAATCTTATTTCACGAGTGCATTCTATGAGTTCAACTACAAATTCGATGCAAACGGCAAGATCGTTCCCGGCGCATACACCGTTGAATACTCTGCGTCGACCAAACTCGAGGACGTAACGAAAAAATATGCAGGCAAATATGGTCTTGCTGCCGACGCTGAAAAAGGTCAGGCTTTTGCAATGACGCTTCGTAACGATCTTAAATGGGATGACGGCACGCCTATCAAAGCTGCTGACTTCGTTTACACGATGATGCAACAACTTTCGCCGAAGTACCTTTTTGCAACCGCGTCCAACTACTATTCGGGCAACTACGTCATTCACAATGCTCAAAACTACGTTAAACAAGGTCAAAAAGGCTGGTTTGACAATGGCAATATGAATCTTGCATATTCGGACCTTGCTCTTGGTGCAGATGGAAAGTACACGCTCAAAGGCAATGAATGCACTATTGCATTGAAAAAACCGTTGGTGTGGTTACAAGGCAACACCCTTGATTCTTATGTGACGAATGCTCCTCAATACTTTGATACCGCAGCATATGCAAGCCTTCTTGCACTTGCCGATGCAAACGGCGACGTTGCGGTGACCGCTGAGTCTTTGGCACTTCTCACAACGGTTATCACTGCAAAAGCAGCTTGGGGCGAAACCAAAGAAAATACAGTTGGTTATATGTACGTCAATTATGAATATCCTGCAATGGACTTCTCCGAAGTCGGTTATTTCGTTGGCGACAACGAGTATGAACTCGTTATGGTCATTGACGGAACTTTGAATCCGCTCGATGCAGAAGGCAATTTGACTTATGAGGCAGGTTACTATTTCAGCAATTGGCCCCTTGTCAAGAAAGATTTGTGGGAAAGATGCGAAGACCAAAGCAAAACTCCGTATGCCAACAGCTACTGCACGACACAGGAAAAGAGCGCAAGCTGGGGTCCCTACAAACTCACGAATTATCAGGATCAAAAAACCTATACCGTTTCGCGTAATGACAAATGGTTTGGATATGGTCTTCCGCAATATGCGAACCAATATCAAACAGACGCTATCGTAACGGAAAAGATCGAAGAGTGGGATACCGCATGGCTTGCTTTCCAAAAGGGTAACCTTGACGGCATTGGTATGGACGTTAAGATTGCTGCGGATTACAGAACGTCGAAGCGTGCTTATTTCACGCCGGAAACCTATACTTTCGACCTTAACATTCAATCGAATGCAACCAGCAAAACCGATAAGAGAAACAACCTGCTTCTTAACTATGCAGATTTCAGAAAAGCAATTTCGCTTTCTCTTGATCGTGACGATTACTGCGCAAAGAACAATCCGAGCTCGCAAGCTGCACTTGGACTGCTCAACAGCATGTACTACTATGACGTAGAAAACGGCAAAGTATATCGTGATACCATCCAGGCAAAAGAAGCTATTCTCAATGCGTATGGCGCAACAAAGAATGAGGATGGTTCCTGGAAAGTCGGCGAAACCACTTACACGGACATCGAAGATGCTCTTGACGCAACGACCGGTTACAACCTTACGCTTGCTCGTCAGCTTGTTGAGAGAGCAGTAGCACAAGCGAAGAAGGACGGCAAATATAGCGATGGCGATGAAATTATTTTAACATACGGCATTGAAACGCAAAGCGCTAATACCGATAGGGTTAAAAACTGGTTCCAGGCTGCATTTGACAATATGACCAAAGGCACTTCAATCGAAGGAAAAGTTAAGATCGAATACTTTATGTTTTCTAGTGCGACATGGTCTGAACAATTTGCAGACGGCGAATACGATCTGTGCTTCGGCGCATGGGGCAACGCTCCGTTCAACCCCGCATATCTCCTTTGCGAAACTCAAATAAGCGATGAGAACAGATATGCAGTCAAATGGGATCCGACTACTGTCGAGGTTACGGTCAAGGCAACGCCCGATGACAAACACAAAGACGGCAATTACACCTACAACCTTGCACAATGGAGACTTATCCTTCAAGGCAAAGACGGTTGCCCGGTCAACTTCAAGAACTTCCCGATGGAAGATCAACTTGCAGCGCTTGGCGCAGTCGAAACTGCAATCCTGAAAGAGTATTATTCCATTCCTGTTTTCAGCAGATATTCTGCAAGCTTGATGGGATATAAGGTCGATTACATATCCTATGAATACAACACCTTTATGGGATATGGCGGAATCCGTTATATGACATTCAATTATGACGACACCGCATGGGCTGAATTTGTAGCTTCAAACAACAATATTCTGAACTACAAATAAAAACTAAATTGTTGTGAAACAATAAGTCTTTAACAATCCGGAGTTGAGGGCAATGTATATTGTCCTCACTTCGCATTGTTTAAGGATAATTACATATAAGAGGATTTCTTATGTATATGTTCAAATACATACTCAAACGTATCGGACTAATGCTGTTCACTTTTTCGGTGATTATGCTTATCTGTTTCGTTTTGATAAAATCCCTTCCTATACCGCTTAATGACGGCTTAGGAAAGGACAAAGCATTGCTTGAAGCAAATTTACGCGCAAGGGGATATTACGACCCGATTATGGTTCAGTTGGGACGTTATTTAGAGCGTATTTTTACAAAAGGCGACTTCGGCATTGGTACGACAATGTCCGGGTTTATAAACAAACCGGTGTGGGATTCGTTTATAAAAAGCATGCCACCCACAATACTTATAAATGTTTATTCGTCTATTATCGGTGTACCGATTGGTCTGGCGCTTGGAATTTTTGCCGCGCTGAAAAAGAATAAGTGGCAAGATCAGATTATTTCCACAGGCGTTATGGTGCTTATTTCGGTGCCATCGATTGTTTATGCTTTTTTAATTCAGTATTTTCTGTGCTTTAAGGCGAATCTATTCCCGCTAACGATGGCAAGTGGAACTAATTATTTAACATGGAAAATGTTTCACAGTATGATGCCGGCGGTGCTTGCACTGTGTCTGGGTTCGATTGCGGGATATGCTCGTTACACTCGCGCGGAACTTACCGAAGTTCTGACAAACGAGTTCATGTTGCTTGCAAGGACAAAAGGTCTTACGAAAGGGCAGGCGATTGTGCGCCATGCGTTAAGAAATGCAATGGTGCCGATTTTCCCGATGATTTTGGGCGAATTTATTTCCGTTCTCAGCGGGTCGCTTATCATTGAAAAGTTCTTCTCGATACCGGGCGTCGGCAGCTTATATTTGAACTCAATTAATGCACTCGACTATGACTTCTTTATGTTGCTTTCGGGCTTTTACACTCTGGTTGGTCTTCTTGCAGGTATCATTGTCGATATCAGCTATGGCATGATCGATCCGAGAATCAGAATGGGGGCGAAGTAATATGGAAGATATCTATAAAAATATACCCGCAGAAAAATTCCAGTTTGTTGAAAAACAAGACTTGGTTCACGAAAAGGTGCTTGAAACAAAACCCCGCAGTTTCCTTGCGGACGCGTTTTCGCGGTTTTGCAAAAATAAGGGCTCAATCGTAGGAGCGGTCATTATTTTAATTTTGGTTTTGTATGCAATTTTAGGCACGATTTTCTCACAGTATTCTGTTTCCCACAGAGATACGTATTTCCGTTACACACGTCCGCGTAGCGAACTGTTTGCAAAAACGAATTTCTGGGACGGATGCGAGAAAAAGACATTGTCCAGGGCAACGTTTTATTACTATTACTATATGGGAGAAGAAACGGGGCATTATGCAATCAAAAATCAAGAATTCACTGAAAACGGAGAATTCTATGACTTCCGTCTGGATTCGTATCAAAAAACCGGATGCGTTTATCTGAAAATGTCAAAAGAAGAATATGAAACTCTTCAACAATATCAAAACGAAACGGGGAAACAAGTAATATATCCTGCGCTCAGACTCTCGATGAAGAGAATGGTTGACACTTATCAAATTAAGACGAAAGGAAACGTTTCCGTTGATACAGCCGCGAATTATTACTACAAATTTAATGAAAACACAATGGAACCGGTGTTTAATGCAAAAGGCGAAATTGTGCCGGATTACAAAACGCACACGGTCGGTCAAGTTTCGAATGACAATTACAAATCATTGCGTATTGCGGGCGACGGCGAAAACGGCATAGAATACGAATATGCTCGTCCAAACGACGCAGGCTATGAGGTGCGTGTAAACTATTACGAATATTATATTTTCAATCACTCGTACGTGCTTAAAGACGGCATAGAAAAACCGTCGTTCCTGTTTGGCGCAAACGAAGAAGGTCAGGACATTTTCACGTGTCTTGCCGCGGGCGCGTTATTCTCGTTCGGTTTCGCAATTGCCGTTGCGCTTGTCAACCTTATAGTCGGCGCAATCTACGGCGCGATCGAGGGCTATTACGGCGGCAAAGTCGACTTGGTCATGGAAAGATTTTCGGATATTTTGTCCGCAGTGCCGATGATGATTGTCGTTACTTTGCTTAAACTGCATATGGGCACTTCCGGCGCTGTTCTTGTTTTGTTCATTTCCTTCTTCCTGACAGGCTGGATAGGAATGGCGTCTACAACAAGAATGCAGTTTTATCGTTATAAAAATCAGGAATATGTTCTTGCAGCCCGCACGCTCGGCGCAAGCGACGCAAGGATTATAGTGAAACACATCTTCCCGAATGCCGTCGGCACACTCGTTACAAGTTGCGCGTTGGTGATCCCGTCGATGATTTATTCGGAAGTCAATCTGAGCTATCTCGGAATTATCAGCTTAACGTCGGGCAATCTTACAAGCGTCGGCACGCTTCTTTCAAGCGGTCAGAGCGCATTGTTAACCGCGCCGCACGTTGCTTTTATGCCGTCACTGTTCCTTGCATTATTATTGTTGAGTTTCAACTTGTTCGGCAACGGACTTCGCGACGCGTTCAACCCGTCGCTCAGAGGATCGGAGGAATGATATGGAAAAGAAACTTGAAGTTAAAAATCTGAGAATTTCGTTCCGTACCGACGCGGGCAAAGTTCAGGCAGTACGCGGCATCGACTTCGATTTGTACAAGGGAGAAACCTTGGCAATCGTCGGCGAGTCGGGCAGCGGCAAATCCGTCACGAACAAAGCAATAATCGGTATCTCCGCCCCCAACGCCATTGTCGAAAGCGGCGAGATTATCTATGACGGCATGGATCTTTTGCAGATCAACGAGGAAGAGTTCCATAAACTTCGCGGCGACAAAATCGCAATGATTTTCCAGGACCCGCTGTCGGCACTCGACCCCATCAACCGCATCGGTATGCAGCTTACCGAAGCGATGATTCTGAAAAACCGCGCCAACCGCAGAGAGTCGAGGAAAGCGTTCAACACCCGCATGAAACTGCTGTGCGCCGCCATGAACGACGCAATGGGCGTTGACGAAAAGTCCCCGCGCGGCGTCGAAAACGCAAAACTCTGCAAGGATTTCGATACATTTGAGTGCTTGCACCTTAAACTCGAAGGCGCATATAACGTCGCATACGAAAACGCCGAAAACGGCTTGGAAAGCGCGGACGACTTGCTTTTCCATATCGAAAAGAACGCCGTGTCCGAATTTGCCCGTTCCGTGCGCGAAATCGTTGCAAACGCCGAAAAATCGGTCAACGAATACGTTTCGGACAGCGACATCGTCGAATTTGCAAAAGCGTTCAAAATCGAGGCGGACAACGTAAGAAAAACAAGGGGCAAAGAAAAAGATTATTCAAAAGTCGTCGCTCCTCTTACCGCGCTTCGCGATAAGTTCAAGGAAGCGGTCGATAAGAAAATGCCCAACTTCTTTGCGTTTGCGTACTATAAAACGTTCGGTCACAACGAAATGCTCCCCGACGGCGATATCGACGAATTGAACGCGTTTTTGAGAAAATACCTTGACGATAACTTTATGCTTTCGTTCATCGAAGACGTCAAGAAAGGCGTCGTTTATTCGTTTGAAAAATCGATCGAGAAGAAAAAGGACGTCATAGAACTCATCAGGGCGAACCGCGCGGCGTACGTCGAGGGCGAACCCGATAAAAAGCTTTATAAAGCCACCGCAAAAGTGCTTTCGGAAGCCGTGAAAGACTCAATCGATAAGCTCGCTATCATAAAAGACAGCACCGCTTATACCTTCGAGCCGGGCCTTTACCGCGCAATCGACACATATTTTTCGGCAATCCCCAACAACGTTAAAGAACAAAAACGTTACGATAAGGAGTCGAAAAAGATCGATAAAATCACCGCTCGCGGAAAAACCCCGGATTATAAGGTTGTCCCTGCAAAAATCATCGATCTGGACCTTGCAAGGCAAAATATCGTCGCGATTCTGGACAAGATCGTCGAAAGCTACGAAAAAGCAATCGCAACTGCCGAAAACTTCGACGCCGAAAAGGAAACCATTGCAACCATCGACTTTTTGAAAGAAAAAGCACAGGCTGTCGCGTATCGCGTCACCAGAATGGTTGCGAAAAACAAGGCGTTGAAATTGATGGAAGAAGTCGGCATTCCCGAGCCGAGAAAGAGATATCGTCAATATCCGTTCCAGTTCTCGGGCGGTATGCGTCAGCGTATCGTCATTGCAATCGCTCTTGCGGCAAACCCCGACATCCTTATCTGCGACGAACCTACGACCGCGTTGGACGTTACGATTCAGGCGCAGATACTCGAACTTATCAATAAACTTAAAAAGGAAAGAAACCTTTCCATTATCTTTATTACGCACGATCTCGGCGTCGTTGCGAATATGGCGGACAGAATCGCCGTCATGTATGCCGGCAAAATCGTCGAAACGGGCACAGCGGAAGATATTTTCTATTCGCCGGCGCACCCGTATACCTGGGCGTTGCTGTCTTCGATGCCCGACCTCGACACCGATGAAAAACTTGAAGCGATTCCCGGCACCCCGCCGAATATGATTTATCCGCCGAAGGGCGACGCTTTCGCCGCGCGAAACAAATACGCAATGAAAATCGACTTTGAATTGCAACCGCCTATGTTCGAGATTTCGCCCACGCACAAAGCGGCAACGTGGCTGTTGCATCCCGACGCACCGAAAATCGATATGCCGAAGATTGTTGCGGACAGAATCGAAAGAATGAAAAATCTGGCGAAAGAAAAAGCGGAAGAAACCGAAAACGGCAACGAAGGAGGACAAAATGAGCAATAATTTTAACGATAAAGAAGTCCTTCTGAAAGTCGAGCATCTTTCGCAATATTTCAAGCTCGGTCAGTCCACGCTGAAAGCCGTCAACGACGTCAGTTTCGACATCAAAAAAGGCGAAGTTTTCGGGCTTGTCGGCGAGTCGGGTTGCGGCAAAACCACGACGGGAAGAAGTATTATCAAACTTTATAACTGCACCGACGGCAACGTTTATTTTGAAGGAAGACGTATCTGCGCGGGCACGTTGACGTACAAAAACGCAATCAAAGACGCGTGGAAAAAGTTTTTCAAAAACTTTTCAAAAAAGAATCCGCCCGAAGATAAAAAGGATTTCAAAGGCGCATTTTCGGAACTTACCGGCGTATTGAAAGTCGAAATCAAAAATATCAGAAGCGCGAAAAGCGACCAGAAACGTTGCGATAAAAAGTACGCAAAGGAAAAGGTCGGGGAAGTCAATGCGGAATATCTGCCGAAGCTTAAAGAGCTTGACAAGAAATCCCCCGAATTCAAGAAACTGCTTTTTGAATATCTTGGAAAGCGCAGGCTTGCAAGAAAGGAAAGAATCGTCACGAAAATCCAGATGGTTTTCCAGGATCCCATTGCCTCGCTCGATCCCCGTATGACCGTCCGCGAAATCATTGCGGAAGGACTTAAAATCAGGGGCATCAGGAACAAGGAAGAAATCAACGAAAAAGTTTACGAAGTGCTTGAAAAAGTCGGGCTTGTCAAAGAACACGCGGGACGTTATCCGCACGAGTTTTCGGGCGGTCAGCGTCAGCGTATCGGCGTTGCAAGGGCAATCATTATGCGCCCCGAACTTATTATCGCGGACGAACCCATCTCGGCACTCGACGTGTCCATTCAGGCGCAGGTTATTAACCTTCTCAATGATTTAAGAAAAGAGTTGGGGCTTACGATATTGTTTATCGCGCACGACTTGTCGGTCGTCAAGTATTTCTCGGACAGAATCGCAGTTATGTACTTTGGTAACATGGTCGAACTTGCCGATTCCGACGAACTTTTCAAGCATCCTTTACATCCTTACACCCGTTCGCTTTTGTCGGCAATTCCTTTGCCCGATCCCGTGTACGAGAAACAAAGAGTGCGTATCGTGTATAATCCGCTTGCCGATCACGATTATTCGGTGGACAAACCTACTCTTCGCGAAGTTTCAAAAGGGCATTTTGTGTCCTGCAACGACCAAGAAGAGGCGGAATACAAAAAACAACTCGGTCTGGACGTAGAAAACGCCGCGCAAGAGGAAAAGACGGTTGACTAAAAGGCACGTAACAGAAACGATTGTATCCCTGATAATAGGGATGACGCTGTTTTTTGTCATAACGGGAGTGAACGGAGTTTATGGCGGAAAACTTTCTAACGTCGAAGTCGCAAGGTTTTTGTGCGACGGGTTTTTCGTTGCCGGCGTAGTATTGCTTGGTTTCGCCGCGCTTTACTGGGCGTCCGATAAAGGCGCGTTCGACGGCTTGAAATACTCGTTCACGTCGTTTTTCAGGCTGCACTTTTCGACGCACCGCTATGACTGGAAAGAAAAGGAAAGTTTTCAGGAATATAAAGAAAGGATACATTCCGACGAGAAGAAAAAGAAAAACGTATCGATAACGGCGATTATCGGCGGCGTGTTTATGATCGGCGCGATAATATGCCTGATAATTTATGAGACGATTTAATTTATCATTCGATATAAGAAAAAGCCCGACAATCGTCGGGCTTTTTTGATGCAAAAATCTTAAATATTCGTTACGTCCATTTCGCAGACAGACAACTGACCGCGCCTGTTGAGAAAACCTTTTTCTGCCGTTCCGACGTACCCGTCGTTCAGGTAATCTTTGATATTGCCGGTCACGCTGAGCGGGGGAAGTTTGCCGACGATTTCGCCGTTTTTTACAAGGAAAGCGAGATGCACGGGGCAGGCGTAATCGCCGCTTGACGTCGTGTCGCCGCCGCCGACCATCATGACGAACACCGCCGCGTCGTCCCCGATAAGTTCTTTTACGTCGGTTGCGGTTTCTTCAAACCTGAGACTGCCGAAACCCGTGGAAGGCACTCCGTCGTATGAAGCGGACGATGAAACGACGCGCGGTACGTTGTAAAGCGCAGCCGCGTTTTTGTTTGCGAAAAGTGCTTTCAACACCCCGTTTTCGATAAGATAAGATTTGCCGTTTTCGGCAACGTCGCCCTCGTCGTCAAAGAAAGGAACGTTTATTGCGTCATCGGTGTAATCGGCATAAATCGAAAGTTTATCGTTCAAAATCTTTTTATTAAGTCCGTCTTTGAACACTGTTGCGCCCGATGCGTACATATGCGCCATGAAGTTTCCGAGCGCGGTTTCTACAAATACCGCAGGCGACGCGATGACTTTATATTTGCCGTTTTCGATTGATGCGGGCGTGTTGAATGCGTCGTAAAGTTTTTTTACGTCCTGCACCGCTTTGTCTTCGTCGTAGTCATTCGTTTCGCTGACGTAGGTCAGATCCATAAGGTTTGCCGTGGACTTATGCTTTATCGACAGGGCGATTACAAACTCGTTGCCTTTGTACGAAAGATTGCTGCCGCTGTCGTTGATATAATTTACTTCGTCCTCGTAATATTGAATCTTGTTGTTGAACAAAAAGTCGGGCGTTTCTTTTTCAAGCCTTGCAAGAAGATGTTTCGAAACGTCGATGAAATTATCGGTGTCGACGATATTTTTTATCGTGTTTTCGCTTCTTACGATAACGGGCGAGGGAACGCAGGGATAAGGAATCTTGTTTTCAAGATTTTTTATTGCTTCCGCTTCGAGTTTTTTCATGTCGCAGTCGCCGATTTGTCCGGCAACGCCGATAAGCCCGTTGTCGTAAACACGGACGGTCGAGGTTGTTTCGACGACCTTTCTTAACGATTCGACTTTGCTTGCGGCAACGTTGACCGAAAGCGAGGAAGATTTTTTATAAATATATTCTTTATTCATATCGTTCTCCTTATTGTACGTTCATTTCTTTGACTCTGACGTACGGGCCGCCGTGTGCGACGTGCAGGGGGAATTGTTCCATTTTCCCGCAACCGCCGGTAACGCTGTTGTTGATTTCAACGTCTTTCGTCACACCGTCGATGAGTCCGAGTGTTTCAAAAACGTTGCCCGTGATGACGGAAATTTTAACGGGCGCGCCGATTTTGCCGTCGACGATTTCATAAGCGATCGACGGGGCGATTGTAAACGTGCTCATGCCCGAGCCATGGTTTACGCCTTTGATGAAATAACCTTTTTTAATGCCGGCGACAAGTTCTTCAAAGGTGTCGTTGCCGCCTTCGATATAGGTATTCGTCATTCTTACGATAGGCTCGAACTTGCAATCCATTGCGCGAGCGTTGCCCGTAAGTTCTTCGTTAAGCGTGGCGGCAGTCGTTGCGGAATGAAGTCTTCCCGTAAGGATACCGTTTTTAATGAGATAAGTCTTTTCACATTTTGTGCCTTCGTCGTCGTAAGGGACGTATCCGCTTCCGAAATCCGCGCCGCAGTCGACAATCGATAAAAGGTCGGAGCCGACTTTTTTGCCGAGTTTCCATTCCTTTGCCATGGTTTCGTCGCCAAGCATGAAGTCGGATTCCGATTTATGGCCGAAGGATTCGTGCGCGAAAATGCCTGCCGCAAGGGGGGATAATACGACAGGGAATTTGCCTTTTTCGCAAGGTTTTGCGTTTTTGACGAACTCCTGCGACTCCTTGATTACGTCTTTTAATCCGTCTTCCACGTCGTTGATTTCGTTGAAAAACGGACTTGTGTTGTAAAACATATTTTGCACGAAATCGTTTTCGGTTGCAAACGCGACAACCGCAACGACGCCGGCAAGCTGATAATCGTATTTAATATCCGCGCCTTTTGACGAATAAAACTCGTAAACGCTGTTGCTGTCGCTGTAAAGCGCAACCGACATCGCCGCGCCCGAGTCGTGAAGGAGAGGGAGCATACGATTTACAAAAGCCTGTTTTTCGTTAAGAGAAACGTTTCGGACAGAGTTATTTTCAAACTTCATTAAAACGTCTTTGTTCACCTGAAATTTCTTTACTATCGGGTTGTCGAGAATGTTTTTTGAAGGGGTTGCCTGTTTGTAAAGGTTGTTGAGTTCCGTCTGGACGTTTTTAACCTCGCTTGTCGAAGCATAGTACCAGATATTGCCGTCGAAAACCCTGATAAACGCGCGTTTTTCGTTGCGTGTTTTCGATGATTCGAGTATTCCGTTCCGATACATAATGCCGGTTGAAAACCTGTCCTCGATGCGGACGTCGGCATAAAAACGATTGTCGAATTTATACATATTTGCTCCTTAATATTTTTATCAAAAATATTATATCACTTATAAACGGTATCTTCAATAATATATAGTTTTCTTTTCTGCAAATTCACTGTAAAGCGCGAATAAAAATTTACATTTAGAAGATAATTTGGTAAAATTACATATAAAGAAACAGGCTGAGGTGATTTATGAAAAAAAGTCAACTGCAAAAATATGCGAAACTTATCGCAAGAAAGGGCATCAACGTGCAAAAAGGACAAGACGTCCGTGTGAGAGCGTGTCCCGACCAACTCGACTTTGTGAGAATGGTCGTGGAAGAATGTTATAAGGCGGGCGCGGGCAAGGTCACCGTCGAATGGGAATACAATCCCGTGACGAAAGCGACCTATAAATACTGCAAACTCGACGTGTTGTCCCGCACCGAAAAGTGGGAAGAAGAAAAGTATAAACACTTTGTCGAAACCCGTCCCGCACGGATATTTATAGAGTCCGACGATCCCGACGCATTGAAGGGCGTAAATCAGGAAAAAGTCGCGAAAGCGCAGCAAGCAAGGGCAATGGCGTTCAAACCGTACCGCGACCAACTTGACAACCATTATCAGTGGTGCATAGCGGCGGTGCCGGGCGTCGAATGGGCAAAAAAGGTGTTCCCCGGTGACACGAAAAACAAGGCTGTCGAAAAGTTGTGGCAGGCGATTTTGTTCACGTCCCGCGCCGACGGCGAAGACCCCGTGGAAGCGTGGAACGAGCACAACAAGGACATTAAGGAACGCTGCGACTACTTAAACTCCTTGAAAATAAAAGAACTGAAATATAAATCGTCAAACGGCACCGATTTCAGAGTGGGGCTTATCGACGGCTGTAACTTCCTTGGCGGCAAAGAAGACACGCTTGAAGGAATCGAATACAACCCGAATATTCCAAGCGAGGAAGTTTTCACGTCGCCCATGCGCGGCAACGCCGACGGAAAAGTCGTCGCAACAAGACCGCTGTCTTATCGCGGGGAGCTTATTGAGAATTTCAGCGTGACTTTCAAGGACGGAAAAGTCGTTGACGTCAGCGCGGAAAAGAACGAAGATTTGTTGCGCTCCATGATTTCGATGGACGAAGGCGCGGCATATCTCGGCGAATGCGCGCTCGTGCCTTACGACTCTCCCATCAGAAACTCGGGCATCACTTTTTACAACACGCTGTTCGACGAAAACGCATGCTGCCATCTCGCGCTCGGCAGAGGCTTCAACGAATGTCTGGAAGGATACGCAAATCTTTCGTTTGACGAATGCAAGGAAAAGGGCATAAACGACTCGCTCATTCACGTCGACTTTATGATCGGCAGCGAAGATCTGGAAATCGAGGCGGTCACCCGCGACGGAAAAACCGTAAAAATCTTTGAAAAAGGGAATTGGGCGTTTTAGGAATTATATTTGCAGTGCAAGTTATATTTTGACTTCGTCAAAGTTATATTTTGGCTGTCGCCAAAGTTAAGGTCGGTTTTGTAATAATAATAAGATATGCAAATAAAAACAAATAAAATTGACACGAAAAGGCGAAAGTGATATTATTTTCATATTCCAGGGAGATATTTGTACAATGACGCTTGACGAAGTACACGTTAATCAAAGCGCGGTAATAACGAAAGTCGGGGGCGAAGGCGTTTTGCGCGGTCGTCTTCTTGACATGGGGCTTATCCCGAAAACCGCCGTTACGGTGATAAAATATGCGCCGATGGGCGATCCTATCGAGATTCGCCTGCGCGGATACGAACTGACAATCCGCAAAGACGACGCGAAAATGATTGAGGTAAACGCCTTATGAAATTCGCGCTTGTCGGCAATCAGAATTGCGGAAAAACCACGTTGTTCAATCAACTGACGGGGTCGAATCAGCACGTCGGCAATTTCCCGGGGGTTACGGTCGATTCAAAGTCGGGCGTTGTGAAAAAGCACGACGACTGCGTTATCGTCGATCTTCCGGGCATTTATTCGTTGCGTCCGTACACGACGGAAGAAATCGTCACGCGCGACTTTATTCTGAACGAAAAACCCGACGGCATAATAAACATTGTCGACGCCACCACGATCGAGCGAAATCTTTATCTCACGACGCAACTTATGACAATGGATATTCCTATGGTCATTGCGTTGAATATGATGGACGAAGTGCGCGGAAACGGCGGCACTGTCGATATTCAGAAAATGTCGGATATGATGGGTTGTCCCGTCGTGCCGATATCCGCCGCGAAAAACGAGGGCGTTGACGAACTTATCGACGTCGTTATCAAAACCGCAAAAGAACAGATTAAACCCAAAGTAAAAGATATTTGTGAAAGCGACAGTCCCGTGCACAGATGCCTGCACTCCGCAATCCACCTTATCGAAGACCACGCGAAAAGCGCGGGCATTTCGGGAAGATTTGCCGCGATGAACCTTATCACGACGGGCGGCGACTTTGACAAACGTCTGAACCTTGACGAAAACGAAAAGGAACTTCTGGAACACAGCGTCGTCGAGATGGAAAACGACACCGGGCTTGACCGCGACGCGGCGATGGCGTCGATGACGTACGACTTCATCGAAAAGGTCTCGCGCGAATGCGTCGTGAAACCGCACGAGTCGAAGGAACGCCTGAAAAGCGAAAAAATCGACAAAGTACTGACGAATAAATACGGCGCGATACCGCTGTTTATCCTTATTATGGCGGCGATTTACCTGCTCACGTTTCAGGTTATCGGCAAATATATCGGGCTCGGCATCGAGATGGGTATCGACGCGCTGGACAAAGTGGTCGTAAAAGGGCTCACGAAATTCGGCACGAATCCTGCAATTATCGACTTTCTGGACAAAGGTTTGTTCGGCGGGCTTGGCGCGGTCGTGTCGCTTTTGCCGTACATAGTCGTTATGTTTATGTTCCTGTCGCTCCTTGAAGACAGCGGATATATGGCGCGCGTTGCGTTTATTATGGATAAACCGCTCAGAAAACTGGGCTTATCGGGGCGCAGTTTCGTGCCTATCATCGTCGGATTCGGCTGTTCCGTCCCCGCGATTATGAGCACCCGTACCCTTGCGTCCGAGCGCGACAGAAAAATGACGATCGGACTTATTCCGTTCATCAGCTGTTCGGCAAAGGCGGTCGTGTATTACGCGGTCGTAAATTGCGGCGTGTTCAAGTGGTGGCAGCAGTCGCTGATTATCGTCGGGCTGTACGTTCTCGGCATCGTTTTGGGGATTCTGACGGCGTTTGTGTCCGGGAAACTTATTTTCAAGGGCAAACCCGTACCGTTCGTAATGGAACTTCCGAATTATCGTCTGCCGTCCGCAAAAAGCGTGCTTCTTCTTATGTGGGAGAAGTCGAAAGACTTTCTGACGCGCGCGTTTACGGTCATCTTCCTTGCCACGCTTGTCGTATGGTTTTTGCAGGCGTACAACAGCCGCATTATTTTCATCACCGACGGCGTTGAAGACAACGTGAGTTTATTGGAACATATCGGCAATTTCCTTGCGCCGGTGTTTAAGCCGCTTGGTATGAACGACGGTAAAATCGTTTCCGCGCTCATTGCGGGATTTACGGCAAAAGAAGCGGTTGTAAGCACGATCGAGATGCTTGCGGGAAGCGGCGGAATGACGGCGTTGTTCACTTCGGTACCGGCGTTTTTGTCGTTTTTGACGTTCGTGCTTTTGTATACGCCGTGCGTCGCGACCGTCGCAACGATGCGAAAAGAGTTGGGCTCCGTATGGAAAACCGCCGTTGTCGTCGTTTATCAGTGCGCGCTTGCGTGGGTTTGCTCGTGCATAGTTTATCAGATCGCGGCGGCTTGCTGACATGAAAACGATTGATATAATTTTAATAGTCGCGCTTTCGTTGTGGGTTGTGTTTTCGATTGTGTACGTCGTCGTAAACCGTAAAAAAGGAAAGACGTCGTGCGGCTCAAAAATTTACTGCAACGGCGATTGCGAGGCTTGCAACAAAAAGAAAAAAGAAAAATAGTAACGAATTTTCAAGGTTTCCGCGGTTTTTCCGAGGAAGCTTTTTGTTTTTTATCGTTTTTTTACATTTGTTTAGTAAAATTAACGATTAAATTATACAAAAAAGCAATTTTGTAACGAAATTTTATTACATTGAATTTTTATTGTAAAAAACCGTTTATACGTTTGACAAATTTTTTTTAACTTATTAAAATTGTTGTTGAATTATGAATAAACGTAATTACAACAAAGAAATGCAGGACGAGATTTCGTCGATAGGCTGTCGGAAACCGTCGATGCTGTTGCAGTGCTGTTGCGCGCCGTGCGCGACCGCCGTCATAAATCGTCTGAAAGATTTTGACGTTACTTTGTTTTATTACAACCCAAACACGTTTCCGGAAAGCGAATATCAGAAACGCTTTGAAACGCTGAAAGAGTACGTCGATAAGGCGGAACTCGGGCTTAATATCGTTGAAATCGGTTATCGCGACGAAGATTACCTTGCGGCGGTCTCGGGCTTTTCCGACACGACGGAAGGCGGCCCGCGCTGCGCCGTCTGCATAAGAACAAGGTTGACGAAAACCGCCGAATACGCAAAAGAACACGGCTTTGAATACTTTGCGTCCACGCTTTCCGTAAGTCCGATGAAAAACGCCGTCGTCATCAACGACATCGGCGAGGAACTTGCGAAAACGTACGGCGTGAAATATCTCGTCAACGACTTCAAAAAAGAAAACGGATTTCAGGAATCCGTGAATATATCAAAAGAATTCGGGCTTTACAGACAGGACTACTGCGGCTGCGAAGCGTCGAAAAACAGGAGAAATACTTAATTATGGGCAACTCGTTGAACACGAAAAAAATGATGGCAAACTCCCTGAAAGAACTTATTCAGGAAATGCCTTTCTCAAAAATCACAATCGACAAAATCGTCACAAACTGCGGCTATAACCGTCAGACCTTTTATTATCACTTCAAGGATATCAAGGAACTGTTCGAGTGGCTGTATAAGTTTGAAACGCAACAAGTCGTCGGCGACATAAGAAAACTTTCGACGTCCAACGCAATCGACGTTATCATGCGTTATCTTTACGACAACCGCGCGATGACGCTTTCGGCTTTCAACAGTCTTGGGCGCGAATATATCGAAAAGTTTATTTACGAGTCGATTTACGACGCCGTGCACGATCAGGTTATCCAGAAATCCGTGTACGTCATCATCGACAACGAGGATATTGAATTTATCGCAAACTACTTCACGATTACTTACGTCGCGCTGATGGTGCAATGGTTGCAGCACGGCATGACCGAAGAAATCGACAGTTTCATAAAACGAATCGGACGTATGATGCAGGGCGCGGTTGACGCCGCGGTGCAAAAAATGCGTAAAGAATAAAAAATACAAATTAAAACCCGACGCACCGCGTCGGGTTTTTGTTTGCAAAAATTGTCGGAAAAATTATTCTTGTGTCAAAATAACAGTTTTTATGACAACAGGCTCGTTCGGAATATCGTCAAACCACGAGAAACTGTGAGTCGGGACTTTTGAAATGCTTTTCACGACCGCAAGACTTTCCTCGTCCGAAGTTTTCCCGAAAGCCGCATATTGTCCGTCCAGAAACGCGCAGTCGGCAGAGCAGATGAAAAACTGACTGGACGCGCTGTCTTTGACGTTGGTGCGCGCCATCGAAATCACGCCTTCGCCGTGGTGCAGGTCGTTTTTCACGCCGTTTGACAAGAATTCGCCTTTTATCGTGTCCGCGCCGCCTTTTTCCTTAATCGCGCGACCGTCCGCGACGAAACCGCCGCCTTGAATCATAAAATCTTTTATCGTGCGGTGGAAACAAAGCCCGTCGAAGAAGTTTTCTTTGATGAGTTTTTTGAAGTTTTTGACCGTAATCGGCGCGACGTCTTCGTAAAGATCAAGGTTTATGTTTCTGCCGTCCGAAAGCTGAATCTGAATTTTTGACATAATACACCTCGTATGTTTTCTGTCGGAATTATACCATATTCAAACTATATTTTCAAGGCTATTAAAAAACTTATTGTATTTTTGCAACCTATATGATAAAATATAATAAAAGGTGGGTTATGGCACACAAGAAAGAACAACCGAGAGAACTTACGAAAGAAGAAAAAGTCGCTGAAATATTAAAGCGCGCAAACGTCTCGTACGATTTCAAAAAAGCGCAGGCAAACATTGCGCTCAACACCCGTTGCAAACGCTGCGGCAAGACTTTGTCGAGCCTTGAAAGGGTTGTTTTTGAAAACAAATGCCGCGACTGCATGGTGGAAGAAAGCAGAAAATCCCGCGATAAATTCGTCAGGAAATACATAATAATCGCTTTCTTGTTCATCGTTGCGCTTGTGTTCGGCGGGTATTGTGCAAACGCCGGTACGAAAGCGTGGCGTATCGTCGGCGTCATCGTTTCGGCGATGTTCACGGGCGTGAGCCTCGGATACGTTTTTTATACGAATATGGACAAAATGATGCCCGGCGCGCAACCCAAAGTTCAGGTGTGGCTCGTGTTCGGGCTGGCACTCGGAATTGCGGCGATAATTGCGTTTCTGACGTACTTTTCAAAAAGCTGGATATTGTACGTCGTGCTTATGCTGTTGGTGCTGATTTACGTCGCGTACCTTGCCGTAAAGGAGTTCAATTCCTTAAAGGAAAAGGACAATCTTCTGGGCGTTTACGACAGGAAATCGCGCGACCACGAGTTTATCGACAGCATTACGGAATCCATCAAAGAACGCACTTTACAGGACGAAAACGACAGTGTAAACGCCATTTCTGTCGAAAATACAGATTTTGTTCCGCCTGTCCCGCCTGAGACGGACGGCGAAATTGTCAAGGAAGAAATCATTGAGGTTTCCGACGAAAAAACAAAAACAGAAGAAGATATATCCGTGTCCGTAAAAACTACGGAACAAGCTGAAATCAAGGACGACGATAACCTTTCGTCCGCCGCGGAGAAGTCCGACGACAGCGGCGATTTCAGCATCTGAAAATGAAATTATTCAAAAAACTTTTTATCAAAGATTATGAAAACACTTCCGATCAGGAAGTGCGTTTTCGTTACGGGGTCGTCGCGGGAATTTTCGGGATTATTTCCAACGTTATATTATGCGTTTTCAAAATTCTCGTCGGCGTATTTTCGGGTTCCGTCGCAATCGTTGCCGACGCAATCAATAACCTGTCCGACGCGGCGTCATCCGTCGTTACCGTTTTCGGGTTCAAACTTTCCAACAGACCTGCCGACAGGGAACACCCGTTCGGACACGAGAGGTACGAATACATCGCGGCGTTTATCATTGCGTTTGCGGTCGTGCTGATCGGCGTGTTGCTGTTAAAGCAGAGCATTGAAAAAATCATCACGCCCGAAAGCGTCAATATTTCGGCGTACACCTACGTCGTGCTTGCCGTTTCGATAGTCTTGAAGATTTTGCAGGGGCTGATTTACAGAAACTTCGGCAGAACAATCAATTCCGAGGCGTTGAAGGCGTCTGCCGCCGACAGCAGAAACGACGTGTTTACTACGATTGCCGTCCTGATTTCGACGATTGTCATCGACGTTACGGGCGTAAATATCGACGGTTACGCGGGGCTTGTCGTGTCGGTGGTCATTATTATTTTCAGCATAAAACTTCTGAAAGAAACGATAAATCCGCTTCTCGGCACCGTGCCCGACAAGGAACTTGTCGCGAAAATCTCCGAAAAACTCAGGCAGTACGACGAGGTTCTGGGTTTCCACGACCTTATGATTCACAGTTACGGTCCGGCGATAACTTATGCGTCGGTTCACGTCGAGGTTGACGGCAGCAAAAACTTTATTGAAACTCACGACCAGATCGACAATATCGAAAGGGATTTTATGCGTGATATGAACGTGCATCTCGTCATACATATGGATCCGATTGCGGTGGGCGATCCCGAAACCGACCTTTTGAAAAAGGAAGTGCAGGACGTCGTCCGCTCGATGAACGAAGATATCACCATTCACGATTTCAGGCTTGTGAAGGGCAACACGCACACGAACGTTTTGTTTGACGTCGTCGTGCCGTACGGGGTGAAGCTCGGCGCGCGCGAAATAAGGCGAGAATTGAACGAAAAGATAAAGTCCGACAAAACTTATTATTACATAATAAACGTCGATAATAAGTACGTTTAAGGGCTTCTTACGCCGTCGCGCCCGAAAGGGCTTTCCGGGCAATTACAAACAAAAAAAACGTCAAAAAAATAAGCGGGTTAAGTCGGACTTAACCCGCTTTTCGTTGTGAAAAACTATTTCGCGATTTTTTCGATTTCGTCGAAAATTGCGATGATGACGTCTTCGGAAAGACCTTTCGTCGGGCAGAGAATACTTACCGAATTTACGCCGTCCGCGAACTTGTAGTAGTATTCCTTCGTATAGGCAGAAGCGTCGACGCCTTCGCATTCGCGCGTGAGATAGGTCGTCATATCCGCGTCGTTACCCTTTGAGAAAATCATCGTGAACTTCGGGAATTTCAGCACTTTTTCGCCAGCCTGGAACTTCGTGCGGATATCATCGATATCGATATCGTAATCTTTCGCCGTTTTGATGGTGTCTTTGAGTTTATCCGTCTTGATTTGCTGGAATTGCGAAATCTGGCAGGACGTATCGACAAGCCATTTGCATACGCGCGGGGGCAGGTTTCTCAATTCGTTGAAGCAATACCACAACGGACCGCTGGGGAAGTTGCTGTCTTCAAGGGCTTTATAGACGTCGTTGATGCGTTGCGCGGCGTCGGGATAGCACTTGATGGAAACCTTGTAACTGTCGTCGTTTTCGCGGATAATACCGAAAGATTTGCTGCTGTATTTGAACGTCCAGTCAAGCGCGCCGCGTTTTTTGATGGTGAAAACGTTGGGTTTGCTCATAAAATACGTCGCAAGTTCCTGCGAAGACAGGGTTTTTGTACGGGGCTGATTGAGAATCTCGTCGAATTTCGCACTGCCGACCATATTCACCGCGCACAATTCCATATCGGTTGCGCCCAAGGCGTTAAAAACTTTGACGCTGTCGTCGAATTTCGCGACCTGCATATAGTATTTTCCGTTGATTTCTTCGATATTCTTCTTATAGAAGTTGTCAATCTGGAAGCTGGAAAGTTCCACCGTTCTTTTGGTCGTATTGAGCGCGACTTCGGGTTCAAGAAGGTGATCGCTGATTTCCTTGGAAATCTTTTCGTCCTTTTCCTTTTCTTTGACTTCCTGCTTAATCTGTATATTTTCTTTCAGCGCGGCGCCGATAGGTCTTCTCTTTGACGTGCCTGCCGTGAGTAACGTGATGAGAAGCAACAGAAGTTGCGCGATGAACGGGATTAACGGCACGATTTTCGCAATCGAGAAGGGCGTTGTCTTGTCGTAAATCACGAAAATATAAACGTATGCGGAGATGGCTGCGCAAATTACCGACAAAACGATGATGAGGATTTTCAGCAGACGGAAGTTTTTTTCGGGCGAAAGTTTCGCTCTCAACCTTTCGGAACGCTGCGCGAGCGTAAGTTCTTCCTTTTTGGGTTTTTCCGCTTTCGCGTCGGCGGCTTTATCCTTTGACTTTTTGTCGGGTTTGCCTTTTTTCGCGACGACTTTTTTGTCTTCCGTCACCGGCTGTTCTTCATTTTCGGTAACGGCTGCGGGCGTTTCTTCCGCGGGCGTTTCTTCCTGTTTTTCTTCGGTTGCAGGTGCGGATTTTTCCGCCGCTTTTTTTGCCGTAGCGGCTTTTTTCTCGCGCGGTTTCGACGGTTTTTTCGCGACTTGTTTTTCGGTTTTTTCAACCTTTTCAACAGGCGTTTCGCCGTCCATAACAGGGCGTTCTTCCGACAAATCGGGCAGGGGGACTGCCTCGGATTCAACGTTTTCAGTCACTTCCGGGACCGCTTCGGGCGCACTTTCTTTAACGGGGATTTCGGCTGTTTCGACGGGAGTTTCGGCTGCTTCGACAGTGGGTTCCGCGGCGGGTTCCGCAGGGGTTTCCGACATCGTGATTTCGCCTTCGTCGAACATCGAAGGATCGAAAGTTGCCGCGCCGATTTCGGGCAATTCGTCCGCCGCAGGTTCCGGTTCGGACGGGGTGTCGCTTTCTTTTCCCGCCTTTTCTTCGGCGGCGAAAGACTCATACTGACCTGCCGCAAATTCAGCCGCGGCAAGGGCGTCTTCGAGACTCAGAGGCTGCTTTGCTTTTTCGGTTTCGTCAACGGTTTCAGGACTTACGGAAGGCGTTTCGTCCGCGGCGATTTCAGCATTTTCCGTCGTGCTTTCCGCCACGTTTTCGGTAACGTTTTCCGCATTTTCCGTCACGTTTCCGGCCGTTTCCAAAGCGTCGTCGACATTGACTTTCTTTTTTGTTGCCATAATATATCTCCTTAAAATTTTGAGCGAAAAATTGTGTTTTGTATCATGCCAAGCAAGAGTAATACAAGCCTTGCCAAATCGCCGCAATTTCCGCGCCTTTTGGCAAAAACTCGCTTGTAGTACGATAAAGTACAACTGCGTTCGTTTTTCCCAAAATTCATCGGAAATATCGACGATTTGGTCGCCCGCGAGTCCGACGCCGTATTTTCAGGCAAAGACAAGGCACGCGAACGGGTTAATACTTTATGTCTAAGCCGCGAGCGTAACGCAGTATTTGTCAAAAATACGACGTCTTGACCACGGTTTGTATTACTCTTGCTTGGCATAAATTATAATAAAGGAAAAAAATATTGTCAATGCTTTTTTCGGTCGCGTCGGAAAAAATAATGAATTTGCACGGCGGAATTTTTTTTGACCGACACAAAAGCGACTTTATAATGCAAAAACGAACGATAAAGTATATTATTTTGCATATAAAAAATTGCGTATTTTTGACGGATTTTTACGAAAAAACGTCGATTTTTTGAAAAATTCGGAAAGCAACCGCACGGCGGAATTTTATTGTACGACTGTATAATTTCGTACGAAAGTGTTGAAAACCCGTGCCAAAAAAATCAAAATAATTTTCCGAAAAATTTGAAAAATACCTTAAACCGCCGTAATTCCGCCTGATTTTTTTATGTTTTTGCAATATTTTGCGCCGAAATTTTTTTTAATGTTGAATTTTAATAAGTCATATGTTATAATAAATTAGCAAAAGAATATTTTTTGTTTTGACAAAATAATTGCGAGGTAATATGTACAAGTATTCTTACAAGGCACTTTCGCCGGAAGGAAAACGCGTAAGCGGCACGATCACCGCCACGAGCGAAGACGACTTCAATCAGGTCATTTCGTCGCGCGGTCTGAAATGCTATTACGTCCATGCCACGGGAAAGGGCGACGCAAGCAAACTTTCAAAACTCGACACCGCGCTGGTGTTGCAGTTTTGCCGACAGCTCGCGTCGATGCTGAACGCCGGCTTGCCTCTTATTAAGTCGCTGGAAATGCTTTACGAACGCACCGAGAAACCGAAGCTCAAAAACGTGCTTGCCGCATTGTTTGAAGAGGTTCAGAAAGGTAACTCTCTTGCGGAGTCGATGGGTGCGCTTCCGGGCGTATTCCCCAACCTTCTCGTGAGCATGGTCAAGGCGGGCGAAATGAGCGGTAAACTGGAAGAGACTCTTATCCGAATGGCGGACTATTACGAAAAGGAAAAAAAGAGAAGAGGGCAAATCAAATCGGCAACGTCGTATCCGAAAATCGTTTTGGCGATTTGTCTTGTTGTCGTCGTGGTTTTGCTTATCTGGATTATGCCGAAGATGATTTCGATGGTGTCCGAAGATAAGTTGCCGGTTGTCACGAAAATCCTGCTGAAAATCAAGGACTTCATTATGAAGGACTACATTCTGATTATCGGCATCGTCGCCTCGCTTATCATTTTCGTCCCGATCGTTAAGCGAATCGAGGCGGTTGACCTTTTCGTTTCCAAAATGAAAGTCAAAATGCCGGGCATCGGAAAATTGCAAAAAATGATTTATACGTCGCGTTTTGCAAGCTCGCTTTGCACGCTGACGAGTTCGGGCGTACATCTTCTCGACGCGCTGACGATGGTGTCGGAGATGATGGACAACACTTACGTATCGCGACAGATCGACGACGCTGTCGAAGCAATCCGCAGAGGCGAGTCGATATCCGCCGCGTTGCAGACGGTCGACGCGTTCGATCCGCTGCTTACGACAATGATATTCGTCGGTGAAGAATCCGGTTCTCTGGACGAGGTTCTCGGGCAGACCGCCGCGTATTTCGAAGACGAAGCGGACACTGCAATCAAGAGTCTTACCGCAATGATAAACCCCGCCCTTATGGTTGTAATGGCGGTTGTCATCGGCGTAATACTTATCGCAATACTTATGCCTATGTTCTCGATGTACGACTCGATAGGCACGGATACCGAATAAAGGGTAGATTTGGAGCAAAATTATGATTTACTACTACTTGAACAACGACAAACTCAAAGCGATGTTTGCGACGGCGGGCGGAAAGAGAATCACCGTGAAAGAATTTTACGATATGGATTTCCCCAGTGAATTTCTGAACGACCCGAGCGCAACCAATATCGACCTTCAACTTACCGAAGCGATGCTCGATATGATCCGCAAAAACGATATCAAGTCGAAAGCGGCGAAATTCGTCCTTGAAAACAACAAGATACCGTTCCGCGAGATGATTTTGCCTTACGCAAAGCCGTCGATTTTGTATCCGATAATTTCGGCGGAACTTTTCACGGATAAAAAACTTGCGGAAAGCCACACCGTCGACTTTGTCGAGATCGACAGAAATATCGAAGATCCCGACGAAGAGATGCAGGAAGCCGCGCTGAACTCACCCGAAGAGGGCGAGGAAGAACAGGAAGAGAAGAGCGAAAAGAAAAAGAAAGCGAAAAAAGCGCGTCTTATGATCACGTACATAGACAACCTTGTCATCGAAAACCTGAAAAAGTGCTGCCGCGAAGTCGGAATGAAACTTACGGCAATCGATATTTCGCAAAGCGCGCTGTCGAAACTCGTCGATTTTATGAAAGAAGACCTGCCGCAATATTTCGTGCTTGTCGACTATCGCATGACGTCGATTACGTCGTATCTTTTCGCGGATTACAAGCACGTCTTCTCGCTGTCGAAACCCATTTATTCGATGCCCAACGAAAACTATGCGAACGAAATGGCGTTTTTCATCAACGACTTTTCCGGCATCGTGAGCGAGGCGATTCAGTTCTTCCGCTCGAAATATACCGATTACAAATTCGACGACGTGTTTATCACGGGCGACCTTGACAGGTTCCAGTCGGTTGAAAGCGACCTTTACGGTTTCATGGGGCTTAACGTCAAGATGCTTCCCGTACCCGAAAGCGTATCGGGCGTCGAGCAGCTTGATTTCAACGCGCTTGCACCGCTTATCGGCACAATGCTCAAATAACGAGGTGGATTATGGCAAAGAGAAAGAGAAACATAGATTTTATCGCCGCGCAAAAGGCGATGGGAAAATCGGGGCAAAGCACCTCGTTTGAGTTTATTCTTGTCGTTACGGTCGTCGTGGTGGCATGCGCGATGGTCGGGTGGTATCTTGTGGCGCGTTCGCAGTACAACACTGCCGTGTCCGACCTTGAATCCGCCAAGACGGAACTCACCAATCAGAAAAACACGCTTGCCAAGAACGAAGACAAGTTCAAAAATTTCACGGTGATGCTTGACAAAAACGGCAACCCCGTGACGAAAGGCACCGACAAATACGGCAACACGATTTATCAATACGAGTCGTTGACGGAAGTCGCAACGCGCGTTGCAAACGCACTTGCGGGCGCGCAGGCAACGTCGAAAGAAGCAGACGCCGCGATAAATCTTACCGGCACGATTTTTGACATTATCTTCACAAGCGCGCAAAAGACGGAGTGCAAGGTGACGCAGTTCACTTTCACCAGCGGCAGGATCACGTTAAAACTTACGGGCAAGGGTTCCCAGTCGATGCGAAACTACGTTTCGGCGATTAAGGAAAACGGCAGCGGCTATATTCAGGGCGTCGAGCCGTCGATGGACACCACCACCGATTTTTCGGTAAGTTTCGACGTCGTGAACGATAAACTTTTCGGCGGCAGCGACAAATAAGGAGGACGGGAAAATGACGATTAACAGAAAAGAAAAAGTATTGATTTTCATACTTATCCTGTTCCTGCTTGTAGGCGGCACGTACACACTTGGCATCATGCCGAAAAACAACGACAAAAAAACCGCTCAGGAAGAGTTGCAGACGGTCGAAGGCGACATCGCGAAGGTCAAAAAGCAAACCGACGCGGTGAGCCCGGCAAGGTACAACAAGCTTGTTGAAGAAATCAGACAAAACGAGGCGGCGTACAAACAGCTCACCAGCACCAAAAACAACCTTAACGAGGAGCTTCTGCCCAGCAATATGCCCGGACATCAGGACTCTGTGGCGATTGCGGAAACGCTGTACAAGTTCTTTGGCGACCTTGGTTTCAACGTTGAGATAAGCCTTGGCAGGCCCGTCACGACGTCCACCAAAAAGGTTTACACCATATCGAGCGCATACAAGACGGACATGCAGACGCTTTACAAGGTGACCGACGCGATCGCGCGCGTGAAGTCGTACAATCTGACGTATCTTTCGATGACGCCGGACGGAAACAACGTTTCGGGCACGTTCTCGATGACGATCACGTACATTCTGAACGAATAGCACACGTCGCACACTTCGCTTTTGAAATCACATTATCGCAAGCGATAATGCTCACTCTTTTGCTTGTGTGCTCCTTTTCCCCACGGGTACTCAGTATCCCGCGGGGGCCCCAAAAAATCCATCGCAATGACATAAAGTGCGTTGCACGGAATACAATATGCTCCTCGCAATGACATAAAGTGCGGTGCGGAAGCGGCACCTTAAAATAAAGGATATTATATTATAATATAACTACAAGTTACGAAAACGCGCGAAAGCGCAGTCGCAAAGATAAGACGGGAAAAATAAAAAAGTACGATTGACGGAAGGAGGTCAATTATGCTGACGTTATTAAAAAATATAGAAAGGTTTAACAAGCGGTACAATAAAAAACGCGGCAGCGCGATGCTTATGGTACTTATGACTATGGCGATTATTATCGTCGTAGGCACTTCTATGCTCTTTGTGACGCTTTCCTCCTTCTCGAACAGCATTGCGGACACCCAGCAGGAACGCGCGTACAACGCCGCGCTCGTAATGACCGAAACGCTGAAAAGCTCCTCATATCTCGGCAAACTTATCGAAAGCAATACCTTTGAGCTTGAACAAGATAATCCCGTCAAACTCCAATTCGACAACGGCGATCTTGATGATGAACTTGACGATTTCACAATAATCAACGGTGTGAAAGTTTACATCACGCTTACAAACGCGTCAAAGGTAAAGACATCGCTTGACAGCGTGCTTGTCGACGTAAGGGGCGTAAAAGGCTCGCAAGAAAGAACGGTGAGCTTCACTTATAACAAAGAAACGACAGTTAAAAACGTTACGCTCAAAGACACGTTCGGCAATGCCTTGGTAACCAACAACGACTTGGGCGGTGAAAAAAAACGCGACGACCTTGTTTTCAAGAGAATCGAGGGCGATATTTCAATAAACTGTTGGGATGAAGAAGTCGTGAACGGGCAAACCGTGAAGAAGATGACCACCCGATACTTCAACCCGATCATTCTTGAAGGTCTTACGGGCAGTATCTTTGCCAACGGCGACCTTATCATCGGCGCTGCCGACAACGTTATAAAAGTTCAGGGCAATATCTATTGCGACGGCAACCTTACAATACGCGGGCTTGACCTTGGCGTAAATCTTCCTGCGCTTTTCAAAAAAAAGTACAATAAAAAATATATCAAATACAGCACGATCGGCAACAAGACGTTTGCAGGCTTCGATATCCTTGGCACCGGCGAATACATAGAGCGCGAACTCTCGGGCAAGGTGAACGAGGCGATGTATTTGAAATACAAAACGGATGACGGCGACGACGACTTTTTGCCGTTGCAGGTTTATGACGAAGTCTCGCACTACACCCTTATGGATCGTGCGGACGAAAATGCCGAAACGTACACTTTCTGGACAAAAAACTGGGAGAAAGGCGGCGAGGTTGAAGAAGTCACGATAACGCTCAGGGTAAAAGTCAACGGCGAGTTGCAGGCAGTTGACGCGACGTATAATAACAAAAGCGGCGTAAATAACTCGCAATATCTCGGCGCGACGATGTATTCCACGCCCGAATGCAACCCCGAAGACATGATAATGCAGTATCCGAAGGGCGGCAACGTATATTGCAGCGGCGACATTATCTTTGACAGGGTAAACTATGGATATAACTGGGTTTATGCGCCGGCAGCATTAGGCCACAGCACCGAATACAAATATCACGACCTGGCGATTTATGACAGCACCGACAAAGGGACAATAAACGCTTCAAACAAAGAGGATCGTGAAAAAGTTGAAAACGCCACCGTGTCTTACAACAAAACCAAGATGAGAGGCGACATATTCTGCATGGGACGCATGATTATCGCGCCCGAAAATCTTGCGCTCACGTCCAAAAGCACCGGTTATAAAGACGAAGCCTTGGTATTCACGAGAATGAACGGCTCAAACTTCAACCGTTATCTTGATAAAGATACCATAAATAATCAAATTTATAGCAACGGCAATGATTTCTTTACGCGCCTGAAAGAGGTGTTTGGTTTCAACGGTAACAAATGGAACCGTAACTTAAACAAAACCTACAACTATGACTATACCGGCTGGGACGGGTACGGGTATAGGTTATATAGCAATAACGGAAATATTGAAAACAGAGAGTATTACAAACCCGCGGAAAATTTCAAGAACGAAAACTTGAAACCGTTTATTGAGCAATTAAAAGGAGAGGATGGTCAAACCTATACCGACTTAAAAAACCTTTTCAAAAGCATAATTAAAAACGAAAAGGACAGTAATAGCGGGAAATTATATAACTCTGACTATATCTTAAAAGGCGACGGCTACTTGCCCGGTATGGGAACGGGAGACGGCGAGCATTATAGGCTTCATCCCGTAGAATTCAGCGAAACTTCCAACATTTATATTTATAACTGGAATTATGAGTCGCTTATTGAAAATACGGAAAAGAAAGAAGGCTCGGAAGAAAAAGTAAAGATACAGCGCCAACTTAACAGCACTTCACTGGTAGAGGAGTCGCGCGTGGACAATACACTCAATAATACCTCGGTCAGCACGGTAAACGACGTAACTTACAAAGCCGCGCTCACGGTAAAATATCAGACTCTCAACGTAAACGAGATTTACGTAGGCAGCGGCAATATCGAGGCTGTCGGTATCGACGCGTTCGGTTACGAAGGCGACGCCGAAGTGAGAGCGAAAAAAATCGATACCATTGGCGATATGATTTCAAGCGAATATCAGGAGCAGAGCCTGCTTGACATCATTATGAAAATTTATGGTTTGAACAAGGAACAGGCGCTTGAAAAACTGAAAACAGATTACTGGAAAGTTGACGATAATTTCAATGCGGTTGCCGACTTGTCGATAAGCGTAAAAGATTATGAGTATAAGGACAAGTTTTTTGGGGACGTTAAGCACGAAGGCATAATTTTAAGTTATACGGTGAATTATATCACAACGGTGGATTATGAATGCACAGATGTCAAGGAATGGAATTGGGGAGATTGGACAAGAAAAGCAACATGGACTAAAAAAGCGGCTATGCCCGAATACGGATATCAGGAAGGCGATAACGGCAACGTTCACATAAAATTTACCTATGAGATAGAGTACTTTATGTACGACGGTAAGTTCTATGACGGAAAAGGAGATAAGGTCAAGGACGAAAAGATAAAAGAAGTTTTCGGATGGGATGATGATACCATTAAAAGATTCAAAAACAATGCTGCCAAATTTAGCGACGGACTGTTTTTAGACCTTAACAAAGTCGCATTTGAAAGTAGTATTAAAACAATCGTTAAAAATTACGTATTACAAGACACAAGTGTTTTTCCGACCACAGATGAAACAAATCATGCCTTAGGCGGGCAGCCTAAAATTGGTGAACAGAAACAAAAAGAGAGCGAAAAAAAGACATTTGGCACGTATAGGATGACCAAAACGACTTCGGAATATGATACCGTTGAAACCGTTTTGAAATATGACAGCGTAAAAGACACGCTCAAAGATTTTGTCGAAGACGTCAAACAGCTGGCACTTTTAAGCAATAGCGACAAGAACAGTTTCAAGGCGATTACGGTCAAAGCCGACGACATTAAAAATACAAAGATTTTCGCCGATAAGAGAACCAAAGTCGGCGAAAGCGCATTCTTATCCGTGCGCGCGTTCAGCGACGAAGACCACGGAATGTATCTGCGCTCATCCAACGCGCGGTATGCGAACGCGGACAAAAATTCAAGCGTTTCAGCGGTTTTCAGGGAAATTATCGATGAAGGGTTTGCAAAAATCGCGATACTTAAAACAACCAAACTAACCGCAGAGTTTATACGTAAACAAATCGATGATGGAAAAATCACTGTCAACGAATACAACCAGGTAAGCGAAGTACAGGACGACGCGTCGCTGAACCCGTTAAGGGAGCTTAAACAGAGCGAGTTTATTTTGAAGAAACTGCACGAAAAAACCGTCACGTACACGATCGATGATCTTAATAAAATGTTAGAAAACAAGCCAATCGATCTTAGGGGTATAACTAACTTCTATGACATTAACAATCTTGCAAACATAGAAGGCAGTGTCGGTATACTTGGGTGGATTGACAAAAACACCAACAATGTATGGACGTATACCAGGCATCAAGCAACGGCGCTAAATTCAAAGAATCGTTTCTATGCGATTTACAACAGCGATAGCGTTGACAAGAACGTGCGCGTTTTACGGTTCACAAACGGAGGCAAAAACGTCACGCCGTTGACTTGTGACAACACCTTTGGTCTGGATCCGCTGTATTGTACTTATGACGACAACGGAAATCCCGTTGGCGGAAATAAAGGCGGTGTATTTACTAACCTTTCGCTGACCGGAATACGTACGCAGGTTGACTATACCATATCCGAAGACACGTATTTCAACTTCGGCGGGGAAGGCACAGGCGGTATAAATACCAAGTTGCAAGATCCCGTCATCTTCGGCGCGAGCAAAGATAACGGCATAATCGACTCGATTAACCAACTGAACAATACAAAACGTATGAATATTACAATCGACGCAACCGAAAAAGACGTTTACGTTTATATCAACGCGCCTTCGAAATATACCAAAGTCGAAAGCGGGAAAGGTTCATACGTGAAAAACGGCGACGAGTACACGCTTGTCGGCGAAGGCAAGGGCGATTACGAACTTCAAGCGGGCATTGAGTTCAGAAAATGCAGCTGGCGCGTTAAGGGCACACACAACGCCTATATTATGCTTGTCGGCGACACTTCCATCAATGCAAACGCATATAAGCTCAGCGTCAACACGGGCGGCGGCGTTTTCGATAAATCGGCGGACAGAAGTGACTCGATGCTCGGCACGCATTTCTATTCGGGCTTCTACACCACCTATTCGGGTTCTTATTCGTTGAACGAAGATGACGAAAGCAGCCTTAAACTTGCGGCGAAAGAAGTCAGCACCGTTGAAAGCGGCAATCTGTGCATTATCGGGACGATGGGCAACCAGTTGCTTCTGGGACGTGGCGGTTATATCAACGGGTTCGTGTATCTTCCCAACGGTAAATACGTCAACAACTCCACGGGCTTTTTGGGAATTCTGCCCAACGCATATTCAAACAACAACCAGGCAACTATTGTCGCAAAAGATATTTCGGTCAAAGGCAGTAATATCGGAAACCTGGTCTTCCAGGCGTTTGACGTATCGTCAAGCGCGGGCGGCGCTGGCAGTGATATCGATATCGACTATATCGAATCAAACGAAAAGATAACTTATACCAAATGGAATTTCGGCGGGTACTATTACGGCTAAGATGAAAAAGGTTTTGAAACGCTTAAAACTGAATAAAAAAGGCTTTACCTTTGCCGAATGTATCGTTGCAATCGCGTTGTTTGCGATCGTCGGCACGCTGGCGTTCACCATGTTCAACACGGCGACGCGCTATATGTCCAAGGCGAAAAAGGAAGAAGCCAAAAGGTCGCAGGCGCAGGAGCAGGCTCTTTTGAACACGTTTATGTACAAGGAAGGCGACGAGGTAAAGGGATATATCATTTATCCGAGCCGCGTTTTGCAGGTGTCGTACATCAGCACGTCGAAAGGCAACGTGCCGCAGTACTCAGTGGTGCTTAATTACAACACCGATTACGGCTCGGTACCGTTTGCGGTTGCGGTCGAAAAAAACGGCACCCCCAAAACACAATATACATACAATATCACAAGATATCAAGTGACGTCGGACAAGGGCACAAAACGTATACTTTTTGTTTATGACAGCGATATCGATTACGACCTGAACGATCCGGCACAAGTCAAAAGTAATATTCTTACGCTTGACGAAGTAGATAGGTACTTTAAAGATTAAAATGAGAAAACTCGCAAAAATCTTAAAAAATAAAAAAGGCTTCACCTTGGTCGAAGCGATCGCGGTCGTCGCCATTATGGGTATTCTCGCAACGGTTATCGGCGGGCTTGTCACGGCGGGCACGACGGCTTATATGCGCCAGAAAGAAAACGCCGCCGCAAAAGACCTTGGCACAATCGTCCAGAACGAGATCAAGCGGGCGGCAAGGTCGACGATTGAAGTATATTTGCAGGACGGCGAGCTGCCGAGAGATAGCAACATAATCGGGGCTGACAATAATCAGGCCACTTATACAATGAAAAACGCGCCGACGGGCGAGTACAAGTTGTTCTCGTCGTCCGAAGAAGGCAGGCTTGTGTATTCGACGGACAGCGGCAAAACCACGCAGGAATACTTCACGTCAACTGACGCCGAAAAGCGCGCGTTTTACGGCAGTTTCACGATTAAGGTTTACTTCCGGGCGATTGTCAATATGTTTAATGAAATTACGTCCGTCAAGGTGTTCTGCGACGTCTATAACGCCAAAGGGCAAAAAAAATTCGACTCCCCGGGGCTTGAAATCGACTTTATCGAGGCGGATTACAACCAGTCGTCGGAAACCAAACGGTTCAAAGGTATTTTCAGTTTCGAGCAGGGCAATATCGGGGCAATCACGGGCAGTTCAGACGTCTGGCAGTACAACAATATGCTGCTGGTTGAAAATTACAAGCCGGAAAACGAGAAAGGGTTCAAGAATTTTTATTTCCGAACCGTGACAGGCGGTTGATAAAATGGAACTTGGCCATCTGTTATTCACGATATTTTCCGCATTTTTCGGGCTTGCGGTCGGCAGTTTTCTGAACGTTTGCATTTACCGCATTCCCAAAGGCACGTTTTTCACCGAAAAACACAGTTATTGTCCGAAGTGCGGGCAGCCGCTGAAATGGTACGATATGGTGCCGGTTTTCAGCTGGATTTTTCTTGGCGGAAAGTGCAGGAATTGCAAGGAAAAAATCTCCGCAAGGTACCCGATTGTGGAGTCGCTCAACGCCGTATTGTGGACGTTGTCGGCATATTTTATCGGGCTTAACGCCAACGCGTTCATATACGACGCTCTGTTTTCGGCGCTCATCGTGATGACGTTCATAGACATCGACACGAAAGAGATCCCGAACGGCATCGTCGTGTTCATCATAATTTTGTCGATCCCGCTGTTTTTCACGGCGAAGGACGTCGTGTGGTGGCACAGGCTTGTGGGCGCGGTGGTTATCAGCGTGCCGCTTTACGTAATCGCGCTCGTGACGGGCGGCATCGGCGGCGGCGACATAAAACTTTATTTTGCGCTGGGGCTTGTGTTGGGGCTTTACCCGACGCTTGTGTCGGCGTTTATCGCGATAGTGTCGGCGGGGCTTATCGGCGGCGTACTTTTGCTGACGAAAAAGGTCAGAAAGGGGTACGAGCTTCCGCTTGGTCCGTTTATCGCGCTTGGCGCGGTGGTCACGGTTTTTGCGGGCACGCCCATAATCGACGGCATAAAAAACTTATTCGGAATATAATATTTATATATCATAAGGAGAAGAGATGCAAAGAGGAGCAAGTTTAGGCGACATCCTGATAGAGAAAGGCTTTGTCAAGCAGGCGCAACTGGATGACGCAAAACGTTGGCAAAAAACCCATCCCAACGAAAAAATCAGCGCGATTCTGCTTTCGCGCGGCATTATCACCGAGGACGCGATGCTCTCTGCAATGGCAGAGCGTTTCAACACGACCTATATAAATACGGAACTTGTCGTCCGTCGTCCCGAAATTCTGAAAAACGTACCGGAGCAAATCGTCAAAAAGCACTGCATAATGCCGCTTGACCTGAAGGCGGGGCAGATAATAATCGCCACGCACGATCCGCACGACATCGGCGCGTTCGAGGACGTAAAGATGGTCACGCGTATGGACGTCGGTTTTGTCCTTGCGCCGCAGCGTATCATCGAAAGCGCGATTGAAAAGTACTACACCAACGCCGGCAACTTCTTCGTGTCGGACGAAGCCACGCAAAAGGTTGTCCAGCAGACTTCGGCGGCAACCCAGCAAAAGTTGTCCGAAATCGAAAGCCGCGTTGACAACACTCCTGTCGTCAAACTTATCAACAGCCTTATCACGCAGGCGTACATGCGCCGCGCGTCTGATATTCATATTGAGCCGTTTGAGGAGCAAATCCTTGTCCGCATGCGTATCGACGGCGAACTTGTCGAATGTATGCGCTTGGACATTTCCACGCTTAACAGTATCGTTTCGCGTTGTAAAATCCTTGCGGGCATCAACATTGCTGAAAAGCGAATCCCGCAGGACGGCCGTATCGACTTCAACAACGGCGACATCAACATCGACCTTCGTGTCAACACGCTGCCCACGATTTACGGTGAAAAGGTCAACATGCGTCTTCTTGTAACCGAGGACGCCGCGCTTATCACGCTTCCCGACCTTGGCATGCCCGACAAACTGTTTGAACAGTTCTCCCGCATCATCAAAGCGCCGAACGGGATCATTCTTGTCACGGGGCCTACGGGTTCAGGTAAATCGACGACGTTGTACGCCGTTTTGAGCGAACTCAACAAACCGAACGTCAATATCACGACGGTCGAAGACCCTGTCGAAAAGCAAATCTTCGGCGTCAATCAGGTGCAAACCAATGCAAAGGCGGGCTTAACGTTTGCAAGCGGACTTCGCGCAATCCTGCGTCAGGACCCGGACATCGTCATGATCGGTGAAATTCGTGATACGGAAACCGCCGAAATCGCAATCCGCGCCGCTATCACAGGCCACTTGGTTTTGTCCACGCTGCACACCAACGACGCCGCGTCAAGTATCGTCCGTCTTATCGACATGGGCGTTGCGTCATACATGGTCGCGTCGTCCGTGAACTGCGTTGTCGCGCAAAGGCTTGTCAAAAAACTTTGCCCGGAATGCAAGAGAAAACGCGAAATCAAGGCGGAAGAGGCTGCACTTCTGAAAGATCCGTCAATCACTCACATTTATGAGCCTGTCGGCTGCCCCCGCTGCGGCAACACCGGCTACAAGGGACGTACCGCAATTTACGAAATTATCGAAATCGACAGCGACCTTCGCCGCATGATATCCGAGGGCAGGACAACCGAGGAAATCCGCGACTTCGCCAAAGAGCACGGCGCAACGTTTTTGGAAGACAGCATCCGCACGCTCATCGGCAACGGCACGACGTCCATGTCCGAGTTTTACCGCCTTATTTACAGCATTTAATAAACGGGAACAAGCCAAAACAAAACTCTGCAAAAACTTGCAGAGTTTCTTAATAAAAAAAAGCGAGGCGTTTGCCTCGCTTAATTTTGTTGTTAAAAAGTGATTTTAGTTGCTGTCACTCTGTAGTAACGGTAACCGCCTCGGGTGCTTTGGTTAAAACAGTACCATCTTCTGTTACATATGCAACCTCTTGTGTTTTATTGCCTTGTTTGGTTTGGTATGCGACCGTGATATAAGCAGGAGTCCGCTTATTAGCAACAGTAGTAGTATCTGCAGCAGTATATTTGATACCAAATGCGCCCTTGGTCATTTTTTTAGTATTGTCATTACTACTATTATTATAGTTAAATGTAATTGTCAAGTTTCCGTAGTTCTGCTTGATTTCATTTTCCATTTTGGTACTGAGTGCAGTGCCATCATCGTTTCCCATTTCGATACTGTCTAAAATATACCCAGAAATCGAATTAGCAAGAGTGCGAGCTTGGTTTTCATTGTTTTTGTCTGTTTGCTTATTAAGTTGTGTTACGGTTACGCCTGCAATCGTACCTGCAAGGACTGCCATGATTGCGATTACGACGATAAGTTCAACGAGCGTAAAGCCCTTTTTGTTTTTTCTAAGTTTTAACATTTATGTTAATCCTCCATATAATTATTTCAAAATTTGAGCATACAGGGCAAAAAATCCTTATTTTGCGACGTTTTGTCCGATATTTTTTTGTTCAGGGAAAATTACATAAAAAAGTGTCATAGTTTCCCTTCACATCTATCATTATACTTTATAAAATATGCCCCGTCAATACTTTTTTTGAAAATACTTTAATACTATAATAGTACTATATTGTATAATAGTCCAAAAAAATCCCATTTTTGTGCAACTTTCACCCATTCAATGCACATATTCAAATATTTTCATACGTTTTTTTAAATTTTTCCCAGCAAATACTAACATTTACCAAAATTCATACAGGGTACCCGGCGCAAACTGCGCTGTTGAAATCGCATTGTCGGGGCGGCAATGCTCACTCTTATGCTTGTTTGCGCCTTTTTCCCCACGGGTACACAGTATCCCGCGGGGTCCCCGATAACTGTGCTTTTGAAATCACATTATTGCAAGCAATAATGCTCACTCTTTTGCTTGTGTGCGCCTTTTCCCCACGGGTACACAGTATCCCGCGGGGTCCCCGATAACTGCACTTTTGAAATCACATTGTCGGGGCGGCAATGCTCACACTTTTGCTTGTGTGCGCCTTTTTCTCCGCGTCGTATGCTTCATTCTTGACCAGACAATCGTCGCAAGCGACAAATGTCTGTCTTACGCTCGCATACTCCTTTTCCCAACGGGTACATAGTATCCCGTTGGGGCCCATTATACAGTATCTTGCGTGGGTTTTATAATGCGGTGTCCCTTCCGGGGGATTCTCACGTCGCTTCGCTCCTCAGAATGACAAATAATCCGCAACGTGCCGAAGGTACACATCGCACCGAAGGCAACATCGCTGCGTAAGCAACATCGCTTGCCGAAAGGCACACATCGCTGCGTAAGTAACATCGCTTTTGCCGCAAGGCAAAAACAACGTTAAAATCCTGTGCCTTTTTCGGTGACGATGTTTTCACCGCTCAGGTAAATTTTGTAATATACTTCACGATATTCTTGCGACTTTCCCTTGTAATAAAGATAAATCGCTTTTTGCTCCGTGTTAAAATCGGCGGAAAAAGTCCCCTTTTTTTCGGGAACGCCGTACGAATCAGCCCATTTTAAGGACGAAAACCTGTTTTTCAAGGTATTGTAAGCGGCTTCCGAGTACGCATCCGTCCATATAGCGTCGATACTACCATACAACAATAGATCTGTCACGTCGATTTCGATCCCCGTAAGTTCGGTGAAGAACGAAGGGCGTTCAACGACTTCCTGCGCCCACGAAACGATTTGTGCAGAAATTTGCTTTCCGTTGTATATGTAGTTGACTTCGTCGGTTTTCTTGTTGAGAATGCCCACGGTTGCGCCAGAAACGACGCCGGCAAGCACCGCCATAATCGCAATTACGACGATAAGCTCCACAAGAGTGAAACCTTTTTTATCGGATTTCATAATTTTATTATACAAAACCGCCGACGTTTTGTCAAAACCGACGTGTTTTCAGGGAGAAACGGAAAATTCGATTTTAGAAACCCGCCGTTTTTCGTTTTGTTGCGTTCAAATTTTTTGAAGATTTTTTTGAAAATCAATTTTTTTGCAAGTCGTAATAATTGACATTAAGTGCGTTGCACGGGATAGCATAAAGAGAGTGCGTAAAGTTTGAGAGTACTTTTCGGCAAACAATATCTTGTTATGTTCCGTACGAAGTACTGTGTCATTGCGAGCGTAGCGTGGCAATCTCCCGGAAGGGTTACCGCATTGTAATATCATAAGGTGCGTTGCACAAAAAGGGTAACGCGCTTTATTTGCCGTTGCGTTTGTCGCAAAGTATGAGCGATATATCGTCGCGCACGATGCAAAGGAATTTCAAAAGACATTCCGTCTCGGACACGGTAAGGTCGCGCGTCAGTATCGTCGCAACGGACAGGGCAAGATTTGTGAGTTCAATGACGTTGAGCCGCGAAAGTTCCATAAGGCAGTTTATGCCGGCTAGGCGCAAACTGTGCTTTTGAAATCACATTATTGCAAGCAATAATGCTCACCCTTTTGCTTGTTTGCGCCTTTTCCCCACGGGTACACAGTATCCCGCGGGGTCCCCGATAGCTGTGCTTTTGAAATCACATTATTGTAAGCAATAATGCTCACTCTTTTGCTTGTGTGCGCCTTTTCTCCACGCAAGTACAAAAGTATCTTGCGCGGGTTTTATAATATGGTGCCCTTCCGGGCGATGCGGCGCAAACTGCGTTTTTGAAATCGCATTATCGCAGGCGATAACGCTCACTCTTTTTCTTGTTTGCGCCTTTTCCCCACGGGTACACAGTATCCCGCGGGGTCCCCATAATGGGCAATGCGCTCGCAATGACATAGAGTGCGTTGCACGTAAGACAACGAGTATACGATGTTTTGCAAGGGTAACGGCGAAACGGAACGTGCAAAATGGCGCGTCATAACGCAAAATAACTTGACATTCGGTTGTATTATCTTGTATATTATATTTATAGCAATATCTTTTGGGCGCATTATGCCCAAAATTGCACATACTATGGCTATACCGCCGGGTTTTCCGGCGTATCGGAGGAGAGATATGAGAGCAAAAAAATCAAGCAAAAACTTACTTCGTATCAGCGGACTTGCATTAGTGTTTATGTTTGCAGTCGCACTGCTTGTCAGCGCAATTTCTTTTACGCGCGGGGGTGCGAAAAACGGCAACGTATCGTTGGCAGCATATACAAACGATCCAGACAAAGGTTTTGAATCTTTGGATATAGCCGAGCCAGATAAGTACAGCGCCGTTACTAAATTTAATGGTGATGACGAAAACGAGTTCTTCGCGCAGTTTACTTATGTACCTACCACGTACAAAAACTTTTATGCGTGGAGAGGCGGTGTTTATGGATCTTGTCCTGGTGTAACGCGTAGTGAAACCGAAGTCGTGTTTGACTGGAACTCTGCGGGCAATATTAGAGAACGATTGTACGCTTATTATAAATTGCCAGACTTCTTAATAAATGCAGGTGCTACGATTGAAGTCAGCGCTAATCTTAATGACGCAGTAACGTTTGAAAATATGCAAAATGAGCATGTATTTATTTCTCATTCAGGAAACAATTCAAAAATTGAAGAAAACGAAGAAAACTCCGTAATTAGTGCAAAATATAATAAGGGTACATCTTGGACGGTTTCATCAAGTGATAAATATATTTTAGTTTATGCTTGTGCCGAGGAAGCTGGCAATGAAAAAATTGTAATCAGCGGACTTAAAATCAATATTAAAATCAAAAGTGTAAATTCAGCCGATGCATATAAACAGATTAGGCAGAAACTAATAGGGTTTGAAAGTACCGCTCCCGTCGTTGAGGCATGGGACGGCAGCACGTATTTCACCGATAGCATGGGTGAATACTTAAATATTTCTCAAAGATACGCCACAACTTTCAGAATGGTTGGCAACCTCGACGAATGGGGCCTTCAAGGCAACGATTCTATCAGCTCGAGCATTAACGAACTTACTTCAATCCGCACCGACGGAAAGCAAACAAAGCAGTTCTCCTTCATGCTTTACGACAAATACGACGGACTTAAGACGGCAACAATCAACGGCTTTGATTTGTTGCAGGCATACCGTGGTGAAACCGCTACAATCACCGATGGTAGCGAAAAAGCATATCTAAGAAACGATCATATAGATAAATACCCCAACGGCGTATCAAGTATTTGGGTGAAGCCTTTCGGCGCAAAAGACGATGACGCAACAAAAGGCGTTTTCCGCGGACTTTACGTCACGGTGCTTTATGACGGAAAAGATACTGCGAACAATTATATTGAAACGGATACCGCATATCGTGTAGATTATACGAGTACCTATGATATTTCCGGCTCAACAATGACGGTATTCTGCGGCGGTATCGACTACACCCCGCCCACGGCATTGAACGAAGTTGCTATCCTTACCGAAAACGTTGTTAACGAAAACGGCGGCGTCAAGGTCACGTATTTTTATACCGACACCATAAAATTCAAGCCTGTTCTTGAAGACGACGACACTCGCGGCGACGTCAAGTATTTCTATACCCTTTACAAAATAGTTGACGGCAATTACGATGAAATCGAAGGGCATACAGGCATTGCAATCAACAACCCCGGCTTTGACGTGTTCACCCTTTCGGGACTTGAAAAGGGCGAATACGCAATCAAGTTCAAAGCGATTGACACGGTCGGACAATTCTACGAAGGCGCGAGTGCGGAACAAATTGCACTTTTTAACGACGTACAAAAAAGCTGGGCAAACCACGCCGTTTACAGCGATTATCACCATTTCACAATCGACGACACTAAGAGCCTGCCCAAAAAATGGGAAAAATCGATTGACCTTGAAAAAGGCGGCGCATATAACGGCGAATGGACGAATCAGAACGTCGTTATCGAGTTCAATACGCTCTCTTCCATCAAGGACATAACCTATCAAATCAGTTATCGCAACCTTAAAAACGGCGTTTTCGTAGGTGAACAAACCGCATGGGTGAGCATCAAAGACAAAATCATCGATAACAAATATACCATAGGCTATGACGAAACTTCGCCCGAAGGATACGAACGCATCTATTATCTCCAAGCGATTTATAAGTCGTCAAATATCACGTATCCCGTTAGCGTTCACGTGAAATACGACAACTATGGCGGATACAAGCCCGAAATCGCAAGGCTTCTTGACTTCAAGACAGACGCGTATGCCGACTTACTGCCCCTTCTTGTGAACCTTAACTACAAACAAATCGGGAAAGAAGGCTACGTCAGCGAATTTTTGGGCAGCCCGATGACTCTTTATTACGCAATCACCCGTGACGGCGTCGAGGGCGCGGCAAAGGAACTTTCGCTTGATACAAACAACGTTTATATGGATTTGTTCGAGGGCAGAAACGTCGCGGGACTTACGCAAATTCAGGTCAGATTCTGGCTTGTCGACGAAGCGGGCAATACAAACGATCAAACCATCTACAACGTCAACCTTGACAGGGCAAAGATCAACGTCAACTTCAACATCGATACGAACGCCCGAAGATACTTCAACAATACGACCGACGTAAGTACGTCGCTTGTTTCGTACACGTTGTCGAACGAGTTTGCAGGCACTATCCCGTCGGGGAAAATCGGCATTACTTTCGACGCGGCGTACGACGACGTCAATGCAGGCGCAAGAAACGTAAGAATCAGCAATATTAAGGCGGCATACGTCGAAGGCTCGGCTTATACAAAAGAACTCATCGAAGAGTATGAAAAAGTTTACTATGACGTAAACGGCAAAGTCATGACGCCCGAAGCAGACGGCAGTTACGTCATCGGCACGCACGAAATCAGAAAAGCGCGCCTTACGATCGACGAGAATTACAGACATGCGCCGTTCGTTTATAACGGCACCATCAGCTACGCAATGACCGACTACGTTTCGGGCGACGGCTCTTTATTGGTGCTCGATAAGGTTCTGGGCGGCAAAGCGGACGAATGGAAAAATATCCAATGGAAAGGCACGTTCCAGCTTGACAGCATTGACGTCAACAACAATCTTCGCGCGTCGCTTATAAATATCGAAATCGCGGGCGAACTGAACAACAATTACCAGATCACAAACGCGGGCGGCTCCGCAAGCGCACCCAAAGCGTATATCGATATCCAACAAGCCAAACTCGGCAAAATCACGATTATCGCCTCAAAGGTCTATAACGGCGAAAATACGATTAAGACGAGTTCGGTCAACTGCACGTTCCAAATCGCCGGACTGCAAGGCACGGACAACATCACGCTCGAATACGGCACGATTACCCTGCCCGGTAAGGACGTCGGCACGTATACCTTTAACGTCAACGTTTTCAAACTCGTCGGCGAAAGACAAAAATTCTATGACCTGACAGACGTTACCGTCGAAGCGACGGTTACCGTAACGCCCAAAACCATCACGGTTACGGTGCATAACGTCGAAAAACCTTTCGACAACAAAACGGCGTTCCAGATCAGCAGCTATACGTTTGGCGGCGTTGTGACGGGCGACGACGTGAAGTTGCTCACAAGCACGGGCAATACGGCAAATATCAACGTCGGCACTTATCCCGATTGCAAAGTCACGCTGGGCATTACCGGCAATGACAGCAAAAACTACGTCCTGAAAGATACCGAGGCGGTCGTTACGGTCACCATTTCTCCGCGCGAAATCGGCGGCGCGAAAATCACCGGTATTTACGCTGTCGATACGAACGGCAATTATTACTACATCAATGAAATCGGCGGAAACGTTGTGATTTATCAGAAAGACGGCGCAGGTTATATCGCGTACAGCAAGGACGAAAACGGCAAAGCAAAGGCCGAAAACGTTGACGTTTTGCCAGCAGGCGCAACCGTATGGGTGCTCGATACGTTCGTCACGGGCGGCGTTTGCATTATCAACGGTCACCGCTTCGAGCTGTCACCGGACATCGTTTACGCAATCGAATACTATGAGGATACCGGACTCAAAAACAAACTCGACATCGGTGAAATCGACTTCAAAGAGCGTCAGTATCAGCCCGTCGTCGTCGATCAGAACGGCAACAATTTCGTTATCAACGTCGACATTAATACCGGCGTTTACGACACCACTTCGGGCGCGTATAAATATACGTTGAAAATCAAAAACTTCGGCGAGAAAAGCAACTTCCAGAAAATAACGGGCTTCAACGACACGGAAACCAAAGTCGTGTCCGTGCTTGACTTCTCGGACGTCAAGTTTGAAAATAAAATGTTCAACGACAAAGGCAACGTCGATAAGTTCAGCGCTCCGTACAACGCGTTGGCGTACACGCTTAACGTCATAAGCCCGTCACAGTTGAATATTGAACTCGCGGAATACTTCAAGAAGGGCGCAGACGGCGTATGGATGCCCGTTGAAAATGCAATCGACGCTGGCGTTTACTACGGTAAGTTCACGGTATCGCGCTTGAATAACGAATACATTATTGAACAAACTTTCACGATTGAAAGAATCGGCACCGAAATTAAGATTAAAGACGCGTCCGTTACGTACGACGCAAAATACGGCGAAGACTTCGCTGAAAAAGTGCAAAAGGTCGACGATGCGTTCAATTACTACAAGACGACTTACGGTATGGTCATCGGCGCAAACGACATCGTTTACGAATATTCCTTTGACGAAGATTTCAAGACGCTTCTCGGCAGTGCTCCCGTCCGTCAGGGTGGCGGCGTATGCTACGTCCGCGTGAGATATAAGGGCAACGAAAACTTCATCGGCTCGGTCTCGCTCGCACGCAAAATCAACGTCAACGGCGCGAAATTCAACCTTGTCGATATCACGGCAAACGTAGGCGAATCGTTCAATCTGCCCACGGTTGAAAATCTTATCGACAAAGACTCCGTCGGCGGTAACTACAAAGAAATCGCAAAAGACTTTGTCATCGTTTATCGCGTCAGCGACGCCAGTTACAAGGTCGTGAATAACGCTGCGGGACTTGTGGGCGAAGGCAGATATCCTTACAGAGTCGTTCATAAAGGACTTATCAAGGGCGGCGCCTGGACGGTCGACAGCAGCGCGGAATCCGAAAGATATACCCGTGCCGTGTCGGCGGACGGCATAATCGAAGCGACGATTTCCATCACCGAAAACGAACTTAACTCGGTATGGGGCGGCGACGTCAACGTTCCCGACGATAAAGTTCTGGAAGATAACGGCATCGGCACGATCTCGGGCAGTTGGACTCAGGCTGACAGCGGATACACCGTTTACTTCTGCATACTCGACAGAAACAACGCCGCAAGCCGCGATAACTTCACCAACGGTTTAAGACAAAATAAGGAAATCTTTGGCAAAGAGTACGCCGCCGGCAAGGTCTACTTCCTGTCGCTTAGCGAATATAAGAACAAAAGCGTCCTTATGAACGCCGACAAACAGCCCAGACTTATGAGCCCCGCAACCGTAACGATGCAAGTCAGCGCAAACGGCGCGAAACTCATCAGATACAACAACGGCGAATGGACGGAAGTGAACTACGTCGATAACGGCGACGGCACCGTAACGTTTGAAACCGATAAGCTCGGCTACTTCATCTTTGCGGAAGACTACGTCGCGCCCAAAGCGAAAACAAACACGCTGGCAATCGGCATCGGCGCAGGCGTGGGCGGCGCGGCAGTGCTTATGGCAATCATCGTGGTTACGGTGGTCGTCATTAAGAGAAAACGCGCATAATCGTTAAACAAACGGCACGCGACGGCGTGCCGTTTCCATAATAAAAATATTTTATAAGGAGAAGGAAAATGAATAAATACGCAGGTACGAAAACCGAAAAGAACCTCGAAACGGCTTTTTCGGGCGAATCACAGGCAAGAAACAAGTATACTTATTTTGCGTCGGTTGCGAAAAAAGAGGGCTATGAACAAATCGCGTCCCTGTTTCTGAAAACCGCCGACAACGAAAAAGAACACGCCAAACTTTGGTTCAAGGAACTTAACGGCATCGGAAACACAACGGAAAACCTTGTTGCCGCGGCGGCGGGCGAAAACTACGAATGGACGGATATGTATGCGGGCTTTGCAAAAACAGCCGAAGAAGAAGGCTTCCCTGAGCTTGCGGCGAAATTCCGACTTGTCGCGGCGATCGAGAAACACCACGAAGAAAGATATCGCGCGCTGTTGAAAAATATCGAAACGGCGGAAGTTTTCAAAAAATCCACGGTGAAAGTGTGGGAATGCAGAAACTGCGGTCATATCGTCGTCGGAGAGTGCGCGCCCGAGGTTTGCCCGACGTGCAATCATCCCCAAAGTTATTTTGAAATATCCGCGGACAACTATTGATTGTCGCAAAACCAAAGGACAATCGTTTTCAAAGCGTCGGGACACCCCGACGCTTTTTAATGTTTAA
>OHER01000062.1_pt1 | contig 47107 bp, 42 predicted proteins | sample 1567381 | NCBI WGS metagenome assembly OHER01 (sample SAMEA3879600, study PRJEB24766) | human gut metagenome | biome: human-associated habitat; feature: feces | place: USA | collected 1985/1987 | reverse complement strand
TATGAACAAGGAAATATATTTAATAAAGACCCTTTACGTGACAGAAAATTACTTTTAAATAAAAGAGAAATATTCAGACTCTCTGGATTAATTAACCAAAAAGGATACACTCTTGTACCTATCTCTCTTTATTTTAAAAATAATATTGTTAAATTAGAGCTTGGCATTGGAAAAGGTAAAAAGTTATATGATAAACGTGAAGATTTAAAGAAAAAAGACTCAGAAATGTACATTAAGAAGCATATGAACGATTAATGTTCATATGCCTTTGTGCTTAATAATATTCATTTAACTTTTTCTTTATCGTTTATTCTCTTCATCTCTTCGACGATGTATTTGTCTATTCGCTGACTCTGTTTTAAAATTTTTTCATAGTCAGCTTCTTGTGCAATTAATGATTCAAGTTTCGCAGTATGCTTTAGTCTCTTTAAAGTCTGGTTCCTCATATTATTTACACTCCTTTTTCTTTATAATATCACATTATGATCAAAAAGTTTGTCGAAACCTGTCATTAAAATTAATTTTTTTATTTTTTCGGTCTCGGTACCGTTTTATTATATATTACATTATATGAATTGTAAAGATTTTTGTTATTTTCCTCTTTTGTGTTTACTTTTAAGATTTAGTGTGCTAAAATATAAAAACCAACAAGGCGATTTCATTATTGATTTTTGCCTGTTTTTTTCACTTTGAAACCAACTGCGCAAAATTAAATATGCGGCTGTTTCGGCTCCTTGATTTTTGCCGCGGCAAGGGGCTCGCAAAGCCAAAACAATATCGCGGTGCGAAAGGCATTGGAATTATTATGAACAGTAAGTTAAAAAACGCCGATACGGACTTTCTTTTTGACTGCGTGCTCTCCTTAAAGACACGTGAGGAATGTTATGATTTTTTTGAGGATCTGTGCACCGTAACCGAGCTTAAGGCTATATCTCAGAGAATAGTCGTGGCCAAAATGCTGTCTGACGATCGCGTTTACAGCGACATCGTAAAGGAGACAGGCGCGTCCACAGCCACAATTAGTCGAGTTAACCGTTCTCTTCAATTCGGCTGCAACGGATACGAAAAAATCTTTGAGCGCGTCGAAGAAAAAGACAAATAAATATGAGTTACGGTTATTTTGCGGAATTCTATGACAGCTTCACAGATGACGTGAATTATGACAAAATCGAAAAATTTGTATGCTCCCTGTTATCCCGAGAAGGAATAAACGGGGGGCTTTTGCTTGACCTTGCGTGCGGCACGGGTTCTCTCGCGGTACGCCTCTCCGAAAAGGGGTATTCCGTAATAGGCACCGATATGTCTCCCGAAATGCTGTCGGTTGCACAGCAAAAGGCGGCAGTTAAAAATGCCGACATACTCTTCTTGTGCCAGGATATGACACAGCTTAATCTTTACGGCACAATCATCTGCACCGTATGCACGCTTGACAGTCTGAATCACCTCAAAAGTCTTGACGAAATAAAGAAGGTATTCTCCCTCGTTTCGCTTTTTACGGAGGAGGGCGGAATTTTCGTTTTTGACGTCAACACTCTTTACAAGCACAAAAAAGTTCTCGGTAACAATGCGTTTATCTATGAAAACGGCGATGCTCTTTGCGCGTGGCAAAACAGCCTTGACGGCGACACGGTAAATATTGAGCTTGACTTCTTTGCGGAGGCGGATAACGGCCTTTACGAGAGATATTCGGAAAGCTTTTCCGAACGCGCATATGAGCTTTGCGACATAGGGGACGCTCTCACCGAAGCGGGCTTTGAAATTTTAGGAATTTATGACGGATATGACAATAGCCCTATAAGCGACAATTCACAAAGAGCCGTATTTGCGGCTCGGAAAGGCAAAAACAATGGGTAAGCTCGTAAGAATGATAGACGAAGAAGGTACGCTTTCCGTAATAGCTGCGGACAGCACAGATATAGTACGCGAAATGCGCTCAATACACGGCACGTCAAAGGTTTGCTCCGCCGCACTCGGCAGAATGCTTACTGCGGCCACCATGATGGGCAGCACTCTCAAAGGGAAAAACGATTCAATCACGGTAAAAATAAACGGCGGCGGTCCGTGCGGCACGGTTTTGGCGGTTTCGGACTCCGACGGCAATGTCAGAGGCTGTATAGGCAAGGCCGATATTTCTTTGCCTCTAAACAAAAAAGGAAAACTCGATGTTGCCGGAGCTGTCGGCAAAAACGGCTTTGTAACAGTTATTAAAGACCTCGGGCTTAAGGAACCGTACATCGGCAAAACTCCGATAGTATCCGGAGAGATAGCCGAGGATATAACTTCATATTACGCCGTCAGCGAACAAATACCCACGGTTTGCGCGCTCGGTGTTCTCACGGAGCATGACAACGGCGAAATAATATGTGCCGGCGGATTTATGATACAGCTGCTCCCAACGGCCGACGACACGATAATAGAAAGAGTTGAAGAGAGCATAAAAGACCTGCCGCCCGTCACAAAAATGCTTTCCGACGGTATGACTCCCGAAGAAATATGTAAAAAGGCACTCTCAAAATTCAACCTGCAGCTGCTTGACGAAACGAATACGGCTTATCGCTGCACATGCTCGCGCGAAAGAGTCGAAAAGGCTCTCATCGCAACAGGAAAGAGCGGTCTCTCGGAGATGGCTGAGGACGAAACCACAGAGGTTGTCTGCAACTTCTGCCACAAAAAATATCATTTCTCAAAAGAAGAGATTCAAAAAATGCTCAAAAGAGTTTAAAATCAAATTCATAAGCGCATAAAAAGACCGATTCGCCGGAGCGAATCGGTCTTTTACATATATGCCGTATAAGCTTTTTTACTTTTTCACCGCTTTATAAGCCTTGGAAATTTCCGAGAGCTTTTTATCGAATTCCTCACCGCGAAATTCCTTAAGGCATTTAATGCGATAAGTCGAAAACAGATTGTCGTTTCCGCTTACATCCTCACGACTGACAATATAAACATAGTCGCCTGCGATAAACGCCCCTGTCTTGCCGGGTTCTATGGCAGAAACGCTGTCAAAAAAGCCGTCCGGATACGAGGAGTCGTTTTTCCCTATTACAACGGTATCGGAATCGGTGTTAACGTTTTCGAGAGCCGCTCCGACCTCGTCTATGCTCGCACCGTCATTAACGGCACCCGCATACTGCGTAAAATTCTGCAAAAGTGCCTGCTTTTCAAGCTCATCGGTATCGCTTCCCGACGGGAGATAGCCCGTTACGGCCTTAAAGGCAATAAAATTCTCGGAAAAATACGAACGCAGTTCATCGTCGGTAACAGGCTCGTCGCCGTTTTCCGAATAATAATTCGCCATTACGGCATCCTTGTATTTTTTGCTCTCTTCAATTTTTTGGAGATCCTGCTTGGACACTCCGATGGTATTGTAATATACGGAAAAGACGTGCCAATAGTTATTGACATTTTGCGAAATCTCGTTTTTGTCCTCGGACGAAAGCGAGAGAGCACGGTTTTTAAATTCCGAATTTACCGCAACATAGGTTGCGACATCGGACAGCGCGGCGTCGGAAATCTCTTGCTGTGACTTGTCCTCATCGGAATTCTTTTCCATATCATAATAGTAATTATAAACGCCCTCGGAAACGGGTACGCCGTTCACCGAAACGGAGCTTTTTTTATTGCACGACGAAAACGTCAATGTCGCCGTAAGAACTGTTATAAGCAAAATTACAGCTTTTTTCAATCGCCGAACCTCCGTTAAATCAGATATTGGTATCATTGTGTGCTTTGAGATATTCGTCGAGAAGCTGCCTTTTGAGCTTTTCCTCTTCTTTTTCTCTCATAAGCCTTGCGCGAACCTCTTTTTTATTTTTACCGATAACGCCGTTCCTGTAAAACGCCACGGCGAACATCCCCACAACTGCTCCGCTTGCGGCACATATAAAGTCGCCCATTGTGTCTATAAGGCCGTAATCCGTTGTCGGCGAAGAGCACTGAAGTGAAAGCCCGTAGAGGCGGTCCATGGTAAATTCGTATATTTCCCAGCCGACGTCAATGCCAAGTGAGAAGCAAAGGCCGAACATCGCCGCGAGAGCCGGAGAAAGCTTTGAATAATTTTTCTCCTGCATAAGCACCGCAAAATCATAGCCGAACCACGCCGAGATAAAACCGGAGCAGGTGTGCGTTACTATGTCGAAGCTGCCGAAATCGGTTCTGTTATTAAGAGTAGAGCCTATTACAACGCAAACAAACATGAACACGTTGAGCATTGTCTGATTTTCGTAGCCGATTCTTATAATAAACGATCTGCCGCCGAATACCTGAAAATAGTCCCAAAGATGCGTAAAAAGAATGGCAAATATCGCTTCGAGAAACTCCACCACGGAGCCGTGGAAAATACCGTAAATTCCCCAAAGCATCAAAGCGACGCGAATTAAAAGCCAAAGTATTCTGTGGCTCTGAGGCAAATAGCCGGGATAATTTTTCATCAACCAAAAGTCCTTTACTTAAATCTTGCTATCATACCCATGCTTGCGGAGCCACTACTGAGGTATTTTGAGCCTATCAGGTCGCCGTTGTCGGAGTATGTGGAGCCGCAGGCTATTATCTGACCGTCGGAGAGCACGCATACGCCGCCGAACGAGTCGTCACGACTGCCGCCGTAGCTCTGTATGCTCTTGAGCGAGCCGCCGTTAGAGAAGGTCACAACGAGAGCATCTGAGCCTCCGCGGTTTCCTACCGCCTTGAGGTCACGGTTGCTTGAGCACGAGCTTCCCACCGCAACATAACCGTCGTCAGTAGCTTCTATGGCATTGAATTCCTCATCGAAATAGCCCTTTACGGCAGTATGCCAGCCGAACGAGCCGTCACCGTTATATTTCACGACTACCGCGTCAAAGGAGCCTGCGTTGCCGAGTGACGCGAGGTCGCCGTCCGAGGAATTGCTCTTGCCTGCTATAACGCATCCGCCGTCATTGGCGGGCGTTACCGACACAAAATTGTCTATGCCGCTGCCGCCGTACTGCTTGACCCACAGCGTATCGCCGCCGGAGCTTAGCTTTACTACGCCTGCGTCGGCTCTGCCGCGGCTTCGGAACAAAGCGCCCGACTGGAACGCTCCGACCGCATATATGCTGCCGTCGGAGGCGGTCTTTACATCGTTGAAGGTGTCGCCGTTTCCGCCGAAGGAGCGAACGAAAATCACGTCGCCGGACGAAGAGTATTTTACGATGATTGCCTTAGAAGAGCCTACGGCGCCGGCATCCGACGCGTTACCGTCAGATGAAAACGTAATGCCTGCCGCTATATATGAGCCGTCCGGAGAAGCGCTGACGGAATAAAAGCCGTCCGTTTTGCTTCCGCCGAAGGAGCGTATCCATTGTATATCACCCGAGGAATTTAACTTGTATATAACAGCGTCGTAATCGCCGTAGCTCTGCACGCCGAGATCGGTGGATTTTGAGTAGCCTGCCGCTATTATATTGCCCGAAGAATCGGTATCGACGGACGACAATATTATACCATTATTTGACGGGAGATATTTCTGCCATTGCAGCCTGCCGTTCTTGTCATATTTAATTACGACAGCGGCCGGAGTGCTCTTAACCGAAAGATTTTTGAGGCTGCCGTCATCGGAATTTGCCTGAACCACGGCAACAAAGCCTCCGTCGGGAGTTTTGGCGGTATCGTTAAACGAATCATTACCGCTTCCGCCGTAGCTTGAACCCCAGTTTGCGCTGTTGTCGCCCGGCGTTGCGGGAGAGGTTGTATAGGTCATGGTGTATGTGACCGTTTCGCCGCCCGGCTTTGTAACGACATTCCCGTTTCCGTCGGTTACGGGAAGCTCGGTAACGACGGGTCCGCCCGTGGTAGGCGGCACGATTATCATTGTGGTCAGCACTTCGCCGCGCGCATTGGTAACCGCCTTGCCGTTCTCATCCGTAACGGGGATACCGACTTCCTTTGAAATATAGACAACAGAGGTCTTTACATTACCGTCCTCATCATAGACAAGCTCGCCGTTTTCGTTTGTTACATCAACTATGGTGGTATCAAGCACAACGGTTACCGCTTCGCCGTTTTCGTCGGTTATCGGCACGCCGTTTTCATCCGTAACTACCACAACCTCGCCGTCGCCGGAATTTGCGATGTTCTTTTTGCAAGCCGACATTACGCAAAATACGGCAAGCAGCATAACGATGGCAGCTATGACTATCTTTTTATTTGAATTCATCGTTTTAAACCTCCGTGTCAGATGAAGCACTTTAAAAACACATAAACATATACGTTCGTATTGTATCATATTGCATAAGCTTTTTCAATTCAAAAATCATAATATTTGTTACAATATTATGTAATTAAATACTATACATTATCCGAACATTATGATATAATACGATACTGTATAATTAGGTTTTTTATGCAGTACGGTGTCCGCTGCGGCAACGCTGCAAAAATCTCGGAAGGATGTATAAATCAATGGCTTACAGAACACACAACTGCAACGAGCTTACCTTTGACGATTTAAACAAAACCGTCAGCCTTGCAGGATGGGTAGACACCATTCGCGATCACGGCGGAGTAGCATTCATCGACCTTCGCGACCAATACGGCGTTACCCAAATAGTAATAAACAACGACGAGCTTTTAGAGGGCGTAAAAAAGGAAAGCGTTATCTCGGTTACGGGAAAAGTCGTAAAGCGCGACGAGGACACCGTTAACAAAAAGATTGCCACGGGCGAGCTTGAGGTGCGTGTAAACGAGGTCGAAATTCTCGGCCCTTGCTCCGAAACACTCCCCTTTGACGTTGAGACCTCAACCGACACAAGAGAGGACGTAAGACTGACATACCGTTTCCTCGACCTCAGGAACAAAAAGGTTCACGACAATATTCTGTTCCGCTCCGAGGTAGTAAGCTATCTCCGCAAGAAAATGGAGAGCCTCGGCTTCCCGGAAATAAACACGCCCATACTCACCTGCTCTTCTCCGGAGGGCGCAAGAGACTATATAATTCCCTCAAGAAAGCACGAGGGCAAATTCTATGCTCTGCCGCAGGCTCCGCAGCAGTTTAAGCAGCTGCTTATGGCTTCGGGCTTCGACAAATATTTCCAGATAGCTCCCTGCTTCCGCGACGAGGACGCAAGAGCCGACCGTTCCCCGGGAGAGTTCTATCAGCTTGACTTTGAAATGGCCTTTGCCACACAAGAGGATGTTTTCGCCGTAGCCGAAGAGGTTCTCTATGACACATTCACAAAATTCGGAGGCGGCAAAAAGGTAAGCCCCGCTCCGTTCAGAAAAATACCGTTTGAAGAGGCAATGCTTAAATACGGCACCGATAAGCCGGATCTTCGCAATCCGCTTGAGATTTGCGACCTCACCGAGTTTTTCTCGGACGTTGACTTTAAGCCCTTCAAGGGCAAACCCGTCAGAGGAATCGTAGCTCCCGGCTGCGGCAAAAAGAGCAAGGGCTTCTTTGAAAAGCTCCTCGAATATGCTCTCTCGATAGGCATGAAGGGGCTCGGTTATCTTACCGTGCTTCCGGACGGTTCCTTCAAGGGTCCTATTGACAAATTCCTCGTTCCCGAAAAGAAGGCGGAGCTTAACAGCATGCTCAACCTCAAGACTGACGACACGCTCTTCTTTATAAGCGACAACATCAAGGTTGTAAATCTTCTTGCCGGTCAGATAAGAACGGCCCTCGGCGAGAGACTCGAAATTATCGACAAGGATCGTTTCGATATGTGCTTCATAACAGACTTCCCGATGTATGAAAAGACGGACGAGGGCAAGCTCGACTTCACTCACAATCCGTTTTCAATGCCTCAGGGCGGTATGGACGCTCTCGAAAATCAGGATCCGCTGACAATAAAAGCTTATCAGTACGATATAGTCTGCAACGGTGTTGAGTTGTCCTCGGGCGCGGTCAGAAACCATCGTCCCGACATTATGATAAAAGCATTTGAGCTCGCAGGCTACACAGCCGATGAGGTCGAAAAGCGTTTCGGAGCGCTGTTCCGCGCATTCCATTACGGAGCACCGCCTCACGCAGGTATGGCTCCCGGTGTTGACAGAATGATAATGCTCTTAAAGGACGAGGAAAATATCAGAGAGGTCATAGCTTTCCCGATGAATTCAAACGCTCAAGATCTTCTTCTCGGTGCGCCCAATACCGTTTCGGAGCAGCAGCTGCGCGAGGTTCACATAAAGCTTCGCCGCCCCGTGCCCGAAAAATAACCGACATACTAATCGAAAGAAAGTGATCTTATGACGATAGACAGAAGCCTTGTAGAATACCTCGAAAAGCTCGGCAGAATACACCTGAGCGAGGAAGAGCGCTCCGCTTCTGAAAAGGATTTGCAGAGCATACTCTCATACATTGACACTCTCAATGAACTTGACACGGACGGTGTTGAGCCGGCTTCCCACTCTTTCCCGGTTGCAAACGTAATGCGTGACGACACAGTTACAAACGGCGCCGATACGGAAAACATTTTGAAAAATGCTCCGCAAAGTCGCGACGGCTGCTTTGTCGTTCATAAAACGGTTGAGTGAGGTAAACTATGAATATTTGCGAAATGACGGCTCTTGAAATATCAAATGCCGTAAAAAATAAAGAAATTTCCGTAAAGGACGCAGTTGACGCTTTTTTTGCGGCAATAGACGAATACGACGGAAAATATCACTGCTATAACACCCTCTGCAAAAAAGAGGCTTATGAAAGAGCCGAGGAAGTGCAAAAGGGAATTGACAGCGGTAAATATAACGGCAGGCTCGCAGGCGTACCGATAGGCATTAAAGATAACATCTGCACTAAGGACATTCTTACAACCTGCTCCTCCAAGATACTCGAAAACTTCATCCCCACATACAATGCAACGGTTGTGAACCGTCTGAATGACGAGGGAATGGTAATAATAGGCAAGCTCAATATGGATGAATTTGCCATGGGCAGCACAACCGAAACCTCGGCAACGGGAGTCACACATAACCCGTGGGACACAGACAAGGTTCCGGGCGGAAGCTCGGGCGGTGCGGCGGCCGCGGTGGCAGCAAGACTCTCTCCCGTGGCTCTCGGCTCCGACACCGGCGGCTCTATCCGTCAGCCCTGCTCTTTCTGCGGCATTTCAGGTCTCAAGCCGACTTACGGTGCGGTTTCGCGTTACGGGCTTGTAGCCTATGCGTCGTCTCTCGACCAGATAGGCCCTATGGGTAAAACGGTTGACGACTGCGCCGCTCTTTTTTCCGTAATCCAGGGCAAGGACGAAAAAGACGGCACCTCCATGGTCTATCCGAAATTTGACTTCGATAAAGCCGTCAAAGGCGACGTCGGCGGCAAAAAAATCGGTATTCCCGAAGATTATCTCGGCGAGGGCATTTCGCCCGACGTAAAGGACGCGGTTCTTGCCGCTGCCGATATTTTCCGTGCAAACGGTGCTTCGGTTGAAACCTTTAAGATGCCGATAGTAAAATATGCAATACCCGCATATTACATTATTGCCTGTGCGGAGGCGTGCTCAAACCTCTCGAGATATGACGGCATAAAATACGGCTATTCAAGCCCCAACGCCGACACGCTTATGGAGACATACGTGAAAACGCGTTCGGAGGGCTTCGGCATGGAGGTTAAGCGTCGCATAATGCTCGGCAACTTTGTTTTAAGCTCCGGCTATTATGAAGCATACTACAATAAGGCTCTTAAGGCTAAAAAGCTTATACAGAACGCCTTTTACGACGCCTTCAAAAAATATGATATGCTCTTAGGCCCCGTAGCTCCCACTACGGCGCTTAAAATAGGTGAAAGCCTTTCCGACCCGCTTAAAATGTACCTCGGCGACATATACACGGTTATGATAAACATAGCCGGTATGCCGTCAATGTCCGTCCCCTGCGGATTTGACAAAGACAATATGCCGATAGGTATGCAGATTATAGGCAAGCCGTTTGAAGAGGCGGAAATTATGAGTGCCGCAAAGGCATTTGAAAATGTCACCGACTTTCACAATAAGCTGCCGGATTTAGGCTAAGGAGGTAAAGCTTTATGGAATGGGAAATAGTTATGGGACTTGAAGTCCACACGGAGCTTGCCACCAAGACTAAAATCTTCTGCGGCTGTTCCACCGAGTTCGGCGGTGAGCCGAACACTCACGTTTGCGAAATTTGCTCCGGTATGCCCGGAACACTTCCGCTTCTCAACAAAAGAGTTGTGGAGTTTGCCGTGAGGACCGGCATAGCAACAAACTGCACGATTACTCAAAATAACAAATTCGACCGAAAAAACTATTTTTACCCCGATCTGCCGAAAGCGTATCAGATATCGCAGCTTTATCTGCCTATCTGCCGCAACGGTTTTATAGAGGTCAAGGATAAGGACGGCAATTCCAAAAAGATAGGAATTCACGAAATTCATATGGAGGAGGATGCAGGCAAGCTCGTCCACGATGAATTTGAGGACTGTACTCTTGTAGACTACAACCGCTGCGGCGTGCCGCTGCTTGAAATTGTTTCGGAGCCGGATTTCAGAAGTGCCGAGGAGGTGCTCTCGTATCTTACGGAGCTGCGTTCGATTCTTCAGTACATCGGCGTTTCGGACTGCAAGATGCAGGAGGGCTCTTTAAGAGCGGACGTGAACCTTTCGGTTCGCCCAAAGGGACAAAAGGAATTCGGAACACGTACCGAGATGAAAAACCTCAACTCCTTCAGAGCAATAGCGAGAGCTATCGAGTATGAGGCCGAAAGACAAATCGAGCTTCTTGAGGACGGCGAAAAGGTAATGCAGGAAACGCGCCGTTGGGATGATAACAAGGGATATAGCTATGCAATGCGTTCCAAGGAGGACGCTCAGGATTATAAATACTTCCCCGAGCCCGACCTTCCGCCGATTGAAATCTCGGACGAATATATAGAAAATGTCAAAAACACTCTGCCCGAGCTTCCGGAAGCAAAAAAAGCTCGCTATATGTCACAGTTCGGTCTTCCCGAATACGACACCGGAATCATAACCTCGGACGTAAATCTCGTAAAGCTCTTTGAGCATACCGTTGAAATCTGCAATTCGCCTAAGGATGCGGCAAACTGGATAATGGGCGAGCTTATGAAAATGCTCAATGACACCGGCACCCTGTCAGAAAATATGTCGTTTAATCCCGATTCGCTCGGCAAACTCATAAATATGATAAAGGTCGGTAAAATCAACCGCGGCACGGCAAAATCGGTATTCGAAAAAATATTCACCGAGGATGTCGATCCCGAAAAATATGTTGAAGAAAACAACCTCGGTCTTGTCACCGATCTTTCGGCTATTCGCCCCGTAATTGAGCAGGTAATAGCCGACAACGAAAAGAGCGTAAGCGAGTATAAAGCAGGCAAAACCCAAGCAATGGGGTACATCATGGGTCAGGCAATGCGCGCTCTCAAGGGCAAGGCACCGGCTCAAGAGGTTCAAAAAATACTCAAGGAAATTTTAGGCTGATGAATACCAAATATCTTTTTCTTGACATAGACGGCACGCTCGTAGGTTTTGACGGCGTTATGCCCTCGTCGGCGTCGGAGGCGCTAAAAAAAGCTCACGAAAACGGTCACAAGCTCGTAATCTGCACCGGCAGACAGCTCTCACAGGTTTATCCGTGGCTTTTAAAGGAGATTCCCTTTGACGGTTTGATTTTATCTGGCGGAGCTATGGTTATAAATGACGGCAAAGTGGCAGCTCATCACTTTATAAGTCAAAGCAGTCTCAAAAAGCTGACCGACTACTTCGAGAACAGCAACACCGCATATTATCTGCAAACACAGAGCTTTCTCGTATCCAAAAAATGGTGCGTCGACCGCACGCTTTCGCTCTTTAATAAGCTTGGATACACCAAGGAGGATTTACTGACGCTCTTCGGAGAAACGGTAATCGATGATAACGCCGGAAGCAGGAGCGATATTGAAAAGCTGATATATTACGATTCGGGTGTTGATTTTTCCGAACTGCAAAAGAATATAGGCGATGAATTCTATATTGTCGGATACAGCTTCGGCAATCTCGGCAATACAAGCGGGGAGATTGCGGCGCGCGGAGTCAACAAAGCCAGCGGAATTAAAGAATATCTCGATTGCTGCGGCGGAGACATAAACGACGCATTCGCATTCGGCGACGCGGAAAACGATATCGAAATGTTTAAGAGCGTAAACACGGGCATCGCAATGGGGAATGCCTGTGACGAGCTCAAGCACTTGGCCTCGTATATAACCGCCGATATCACGGATGACGGTCTATACAAAGCGTTTGCGCATTTCGGCTTGATTTGAATTTTGATTATAAAGCAAAAAAGCACGTTTGAGTTATTGCTCAAACGTGCTTTTACTGTTTATTTGTTATCTTCCGAGATACGGCATGGGATTAGTTCGTCTGCCGTTTACATAGACCTCAAAGTGAAGATGCGGTCCGGTTACGTTACCCGAGGAGCCTATATTCGCAATAGGCTGACCTGCCGAAACCTTTTGACCGACACGCACCTTAAACGAACCGGGTAGGGTGTGCGCATAGAGCGTTGAAAGGCCGTTTCCGTGATTTATGACAATATAATAGCCCCAACTCGGATGATATGTTGCCGTGGTTACGGTTCCCGAAGCCGCCGCTACTATTGTAAGACCGGTGCTTCCGCCGCCCGGTTTTACTATATCTATACCGCCGTGACGTCTTGCTCCGCCGTAGCCCGAAGAAACGGACGTTGCGCCTATTGCCGGCCAAACAAATCTGCCGCCTGTTGTAATGACCTTGCCGCCTGAGCTGCCTTTTCCGGTGATCGGTGCCTTTGTGCCTATCTGTATAACCTCGTTTACAGGCTCCGAAAGAGTCACTCTTGAAACCTCTTTCGATGAAACACGAGTACCGTCAATATAGGTTACAAGCTCCGTAACCTGCTGAACTCCGTTCACACCCTTTGTTGTAACCTTTTTTGTGCCTGTATAGAGATTGGCATTATTTACGTTTGTGCTTGTATAGGCTATTGCTTCATTATGAGTTTCGGTCTTTGTGACCTGCACTCTGACATAGTTTACCTCACTCGAAACAAGCAGCTTGTCGCCGGAACGAATCGTCTCGGAAAGGCCGGGATTCAGCTGCACCAATTCGGAAACGGTGAGCCCGTTTGCGGAAGCGATTCCCGAAACGGTATCTCCGTCCTTTACCGTGTAATACACCGCTTCGCTCTTTTTTGATTTGAGCTTGGCGGATAGCTTTTCCGCGTCCCAAACCGTGGCCTCATTATCGGGATAAAGCCCCTGCTCATATGTTATGTTTTCAACGAAGCTCTTTGCCGCGTTGGGGTCGTCTATTTTATAATCGCTGAGTATCTTATCGAAAACGCTTGTAGCGTCCGTCTCATTTTTAACGGCGCACAAGAAATCGCCGTTAATATATATTCCGCAGGCATTGGTGATATTGCTGTCTGAATTTTCTATGAGCTTATCGCACATTGACGAGGAGTCGGTAAGGTCGGTCTTATTTACGACCTTGAGCTGATACTGCGCAGGCTTAATAAGCTCCTGCTCCTTACCGGAGGCAGACGCAGCGGTTTTGAGCCTTGTTTTGGCCTGCTGCTCGGCATCGAGATATTCCGACTCGTTTTTGGCATAGCCTATTACGGAGCCGTTATATTTTATCTCAAGAGCGAGCGTGGCTTTGTTCCAATAGCCTATCGTGGAGCAAAGCACACCGAGGCAAATAATCGGGACAAGCAGATTTACCGCAAAAGTAAACACTATGCCATGCCTCGAAAATGCCTTCTTTATATAAATACGCAGCTTCGCTTCGGCGGATTTTCTATCTGTATGGATAAGGGAATTTAAGCCTGAGCTGACTCTTTTTATATCTGCCATAAGGAGCTTGAATTCCGCGCTTACGGTTTTGAAGGTCTTGAGTATAAATTTGTCAATCACAAGAAACACGGCAAAAAATACCGCTCCGACTGTTTTTACGGGACGCGAAAGCCCCCTCGACAACCATTTCCCGAATTTCATAAATCCGGAGCCTGCCGTAAAACCTATGTGATATATTAAGTTGTAAAGCTTTTCAAAAAACATAACAGCCTCACAATAAAATAGTAAAGGTTATTTTACCATACAATGCGACAAATTTCAACCTTACGCTTTTACATACCCGTTGCCGAACATCTTATCTATTTGGCGTTTTATTCCTTTGTGCTCCGGCAAAAGTAAACCGCCGTCTGTCGCAATTATCATTTGAGCGCTCTTTTGCGCCTCGTTCAGCATTCCGGTGTCCGTCAGAATATCCGCAATCCGCAGCGACGGCAATCCGTGCTGCTTTGAACCGAAGAAGTCGCCGGGGCCACGCATTTTAAGGTCCTCATCCGCTATTAAAAAGCCGTCGGTAGTCTTGCACATTATATCAAATCTGCGTTTTGCCTCATCGTTTTGTGCATCCGACACCAAAATACACGTGGAGGGCGCACTTCCCCTGCCGACTCTGCCGCGAAGCTGATGAAGCTGCGAGAGTCCGAATCGCTCGGCATTTTCAATTACCATAACCACGGCATTCGGCACGTCCACACCTACCTCGATAACCACGGTGGACACAAGAAGCTGTATTTTGCCGCTCTCAAAATCGCGCATTATATTGTCCTTTTCCTTGGGCTTCATTTGACCGTGCAAAAGTCCGAGCCTGTAACCCCTGAATGCGGTATTTTGTAAAAGCTTGTAATACTCCTGTGCAGGTATCAGGTCGCTGTCGCCCTCCTCGACAAGCGGACAGACGATATATGCCTGAAAGCCCCTGTCAAGATGCTTCTTTATGAATTTGTATATTCTCTCATGCAGAGCCTGAGACACACAATATGTCTCGGTTTTTTGCCTACCCGGCGGCAGCTCGTCGAGTACCGACACCGAAAGGTCGCCGTAAATTATGAGTCCGAGCGTTCTCGGTATGGGCGTAGCCGACATAACGAGAATGTTTGGATTTTCTCCCTTTTGGGAAAGCGACGCCCGCTGTGCCACACCAAACCTGTGCTGCTCATCGGTGACGGCTAATCCGAGGCGGCTAAACTCAACGTCGCCCTGTATAATCGCGTGCGTTCCTATGACAAGCTTCGCGGAACCGTCGCGCAACTCTTTTTTTATTTCTCTCTTTTCCTTAGCCGTGCTGCTTCCGGTCAGAAGCACAATCTTTATATCTGTACCGTCAAAGATTTTTGAAAGAGTTCTGTAATGCTGCTCGGCAAGAACCTCCGTAGGCGCCATAAATGCGCTCTGCATACCGTTTTTTGCCGCGTTATATATAAGTGCCGCCGCCACAAGAGTTTTACCGGAGCCGACGTCGCCCTGAAGCAGACGGTTCATCGGCTCACCCGATTTCATATCGGACAGTGCCTCAAAGACCGCTCTTTTTTGCGCTCTTGTCGGAGAAAACGGCAGACGGTGATAAAACTCTTCAGTACAGTCATTTTTGATAACCATCTCGGTTTTTTCTTCACCCGTTCGTTCCTTGATGGATAAAAGTCCCAGCTGCAATATGAAAAGCTCGTCGAAAATAAGCCTTTTTCTCGCCCTGTCAAGTGACTCGAAGCTTTCCGGAAAATGGATGTTGCGTATTGCATAATCAAGAGAGCAAAGGTCGTTTTTCTCAAGTATTTCGGACGGCATAAAATCAGGTATCTCTTTGCAGCCTTTTAATGCCTGCATTGTGCATTTTTCCGTGAGTTTGGAGCTCACATCAGCCGTTTGCGGATAAACGGGACGTATTCTGTCCTTATCCTCTCCTTTTGAAATCAACGGCGATACCATTTGCCTTATGCCGTGCTTATCTACTGTGATTTTGCCGAAAAAGAGATACTCTTCGCCCTCCTTCAGCATACTGTCAATAAACTTGTTGTTAAAAAAGACAAGATTTAATATGCCTATGCCGTCCGTAACGCTTGTTTTTGAAAGCAGCCTGCCTCCGGGTATTCTTATCTTAGAGGGAGTGTAGCTGACAACGGCACGGATACAGCATTCCGTATCAACCGGAGCTTCCCTTATGGGGACAACGCGGCTCCAATCCTCATACGCGCGCGGATAAAAGCGCAAAAGGGCGCCGACCGTATCGACGCCGAGCTTTGAAAATGCCTCGGCACGAGCAGGTCCGACACCCTTTAAATATTGTATTTCGGTTGAAAAGTCCATTATGAACACATCCGAGAATTGTTTTTGAAAACGTCCTGTTATTCGACGGACGAAATGAAGTAGTAAACCGGCTGACCGCCGTTAATGACATTTACCTCAACATTGGGGAAACGCTCCTGAAGCCGCGCCGAAAGGACATTTGCCGAGTTTTCGTCGGCTTCCTCACCGTAAAATACGGTTATAAGCGAGCCGCCGAATTTCTTGACAAGACGGCGTGTAACTCTGTATGCGGCGTTTACAAGGTCATCCTCCACAAGGGTTATTTTGCCGTCCTCCATGCCGAGGTACTGACCCTCCTTGATTTTTTGTCCGCCGAACACGCTGTCACGTGCGGCAAACGTGACCTGAGCCGTATGAACGCTCTCGGCTGCCTTCGCCATATTCAAATGGTTTTCCTTGCTTGAAAGGCTCTCGTCAAAATTGAGCATTGCGGTAATGCCTTGCGGAACAGTCTTTGTTGCGATAACACTGACGCCCCTGTCAGCAAGATTTACGGTTTGCTCCGCCGCCATTATAATATTTTTGTTGTTCGGCAAAACAAAAACGTGCTTTGCCGGAGTTGACTCAACGGCATTTAAAATATCATCGGTGCTCGGATTCATGGTCTGACCGCCCGAAACAACTACATCACAGCCAAGCTCCTTAAAGAGCTCTGCCATACCGTCACCTGCCGCAACTGCGACAAAGCCGTAATCTTTGGTCGGCTGTACTCTATTGATTTCGGTGTCACGACTTAAATTTTCTTCTTTGTTGTCCTTTTTGGCATCCATACCGACATCGGCATTCGCATGCTGATAACGCATATTGTCTATTTTTATATTTATGAGCTGACCTATTTTGAGAGCGGCCTGAATTACATTGCCGGGTTCGTTTGAATGGACGTGAACCTTTACTATATCGTCATCGTCAACCACAACAACGCAGTCGCCTATCGACTCAAGATATGCCTTTAATTTTAGCGGTGTGCTCTCCGGATTTTTCGATTTGGTTATGAGGAACTCGCTGCAATAACCGTATTTGATGTCTCCCGAAACCGCCGCCACGACGGATTTGCTTTCCTCAGCATTGCTCTTTGCGGGCGAGGCATCGTCATTGCTTTCTATAAACTTGCCCTCGTTTATATAGCCTCTGATACCGTCGAGTATATAGAGAAATCCCTGGCCGCCGGCATCTACCACGCCTGCCTCTTTGAGAACGGGCAAAAGCTCAGGTGTTTCGGCAAGAGCCTCCTGCGCCGCACGGTAAGCCTCATCGAGAACAGCACCGCAGTCATCTGAGGCGAGTGCCTCCGCCGCTGCCGCCGCCTTGCGTACAACGGTTAAAATAGTACCCTCGGTGGGCTTCATAACAGCCTTATAAGCCGACTCTTTGCCGAGAGTGAGAGCTGCGGCAAGGTCTTTGCCGCCTACCTCCTTTTTACCCTTGAAGCCGTTTGAAATACCTCTGAAAACGAGCGATAATATAACGCCGGAATTCCCTCGCGCGCCTCTCAAAAGAGCTGCGGCGGTTTTGGCCGCGACGATACTCAAATCCTCGTCATCGCTTACCACCTGAAGCTCCCTGACTGCCGCCGAGGAGGTCATTGACATATTTGTTCCGGTATCGCCGTCCGGTACCGGAAATACGTTGAGCGCGTCAACGTCCTTTCTGTGATTCAGTATATTGTTAGCGCCGGAAATGAAAGCGCGTTTAAACTGCTTACCTGTTAACAAAACTTGTACACTCCTATTATTCTTTCATTCCGTCAACAAACACATTGACTTTTTTCACGCCGAGACCCGTTGACTGCTCGACGGTATATCTGACCTTGTTTGTTATGGAATCCACTATGGTTCCGATATTAACGCCGTAAGTCACGATTATGTGAAGATCTATTATTAAATCACCGCCGTCGGCACGCACGCCGACGCCCTTATCCGGATAATTCTTACGTTTAAAAAGAAGCGACCGAAGCCCCTGTGACGCGCCGCTGTTAGCCATACCCGCAACGCCGAAGCACGAGGTTACGGTTTGACCGATAAGCTCCGAAAAATAATGCTGATGTATCTCAATAACGCCGAGATAATTTTCAATTTTAATCATACATCGGTTTATATTGCAAAAGCGCAATATTCTCCTTTCCTGTGATGTTGTTATTATATACCATAAACCGCACAAATACAATATTGTATCCGAACGGCGGCTCAGCTTAAGCTCCAGCTGCAAATCCCCGCATAGAGATGGTCGGAGGAATACGAGAAATCAGGCTTTAGGCCCTTTTTATACGCCGCAAAGCCGCTCCTGTAACAAACGGGAACAAACGGCATATCGTTTAAGAAGCTGTCAAGGAACTCTGAAAGCCCTATGCTGCCCTCGCAAAAGGCTTCGTAATCGGCAACCGCACGCAACGAGAAATCTATACCCTTTGACGCAGACCCCTTTTCCGAAAAGAACGGGCGCAAATCAAGATTTTCGGTAAGCTTGATTTCTCCTAAATACAGGTCAAAATCACCGGAAGCGATTTTCTGGTTGTATTTATCAAGCGGAACGGCATCAACTGTCACGGAAAAACCTATGCTTCTGAGGCTTTCGGCTATGCTGTTCGCCGCCGCCGTGCGGAAGCTGTTTTCGCTGTTTACAAGAAGCGACACCTTAAGGTTCTGTGAGCCGTTTGTAAGAGAACCGTCCTTTGCATATTTATTATATCCTGTTTTTGTCAGTATGGACTTTGCCTTGTCGGCATTTGCACTCTCGGCGAAATTGATGTTTGTAATTCCAGAAAGTTCTGAAAACGCAGGATTGAACAGAAGCGGAGCTGCTGTTGCATAGCCCTGATACGACGACGAAGCAATGTCTTTTTTATCTATTGCGTAATATATTGCGGTTCTGACGGCAGACGATGAGAGAACATCCTTTGAGTCGTTAATACCGAGAAAAACAAGGTTGTTCATATTGACCGTACTGCTGTCAACGGAGACATGGCGGTAAACGCTGTCGCTCATATCCTTGAAGAGAAAGTTCACATTGCCTATTTCGAGAGCATTTTCGGCATAGGTGAAATTTTCTATTTCATAAAGCTTTATCTCGGGTATATTTACGCTGCCGCCGTAATTTTCATTCTTGGAAAACACCCCGTCGCTGTACACATAAGGACCGCTGCCTATCGGTATATTTTCCGTCTTATCGGCTGTGCCGTTTTTTACAACGGGAAAACTGAGTGCATTCAGCACATACGGGTCAGGTGAAGAGAGCGTAAACGTAACAGCTCCGCCGGACGCCTTTGCCGACTGAATATTTGACAGCAGCTGCCCGTAGCGCGACGACGCCTTTGCTTTATTGAACGAATATACGACGTCCTGCGGCGAAACGGACGAACCATCCGAAAAGCGCGCACCTGAGAGTGTAACGGTAACCGAAGTTCCGGTAATATCACCCTTTTCGGCTATCACATTTTCGGGCGTATAGTCTGCCTTGACCTTAAAAAGCGGGTCGTAGGCTAAATCCGTAAGGCTTATATTTTCCGTGCCGACGGCAAAAAAAGGATTCAGCGAATCATTATTGGAATACGGCAAAACAAGGTCGTTTGCCGATGAGGCAGTGCTGTCGCCCGAGGCGGCAGAGCCGGTCTGCTCATCCGAGCCGCCGTTGCCGTTATCCTTGCGGCAGGCCGAAAAAATACATACCGCAGAAAGCAAAAGGCATATTGCAGAAAATATTTTCTTTTTCACTGTCGCACTCTCCTTTTAAAGCGATATTCTCTGAATCCGAACGGTTTTTGCCGTGTCACGGCTTACGGTGAATATAACACCGTCAAGCTCGGCTTCACCGTCGGGATTTTGAAAGCGCACCGGCAAATTGGTTTTCATCTTTTCTATCGCAAGCTCGGGGGTAACGCCCAATACGGACATTTTAGGCCCGGTCATGCCTACGTCGGTTATATATCCCGTACCGTGCGGCAATATTTGCTCGTCTGCCGTGGGCACATGGGTGTGAGTTCCGAACACAGCCGAAGCCCTTCCGTCAAGATAAAAGCCCATAGCGCGCTTTTCGGCAGTCGCCTCTGCATGGAAATCGACAATTATTATATCGGTTTCCCTTTTCAGCTTCTCCAATACACGGTCTATACATATAAAGGGATTTTCGAGCGGCTCCATAAACACCGTGCCGCAGAGATTTACCACGCCTACCCTGTATGCGCCCCTGTCAACTATCGTATAGCCTCTGCCGGGAGCCTCTTTTCCGTAGTTTGCGGGTCTTAAAAGAAACTCGTTTCTCTCAAGCTCGTCATATATTTCACGACGTCTGAAGGTGTGGTTGCCGCCGGTTACAACATCCGCGCCGCTCGTAAAAATATCATCGGCGGATATCGGCAATATGCCGTTCCCGACAGCGGAATTTTCGCCGTTTACCACCGTCACGTCTATATTATTTTCTCTTTTAAATTTCGGTAAACAATTCCTCAGCTTTTCGCAGCCCGACGCCGATACGACATCGCCCACGGCGAGGATGTTTATTGTATTTGACATAATGCACCGTTTCTGTTTGTTTTTTCGAAAAGCTAAGCCCCGATAACACTCAAAGTTTTTCTCTTTAAGGCATCAGGGCTTAAAAATTATTTCGCGTAATCGACAGTCCTGTTTTCGCGTATGATGTTGACCTTTATCTGACCGGGATATTCAAGCTCATCCTCAATCTTTTTGACAACTTCGCGCGCAACAAGTGCCATCTGATCGTCACTTATAACTTCGGGCTTAACCATTATGCGAATCTCACGGCCTGCCTGAATTGCAAATGACTTCTCAACGCCCTCAAACGACGTTGCTATTTCTTCAAGTTTTTCAAGACGCTTGATGTAGTTCTGAACATTTTCACGTCTTGCGCCGGGTCTTGCGGCTGAAATTGCGTCCGCCGCCTGAACGAGACAAGCAACAACCGTCTTTGCCTCCACGTCGCCGTGGTGAGCCTGAATTGCATGTACTACATTCTCGTTTTCCTTATATTTCCTTGCGTATTCAACGCCCAAATCGACATGTGAGCCTTCAAATTCACGGTCAAGCGCCTTGCCTATATCGTGAAGAAGTCCCGCTCTTTTAGCCGTTTTAACATCGGCACCGAGCTCTGCCGCCATAAGCCCCGCTATGTAGGAAACCTCAAGCGAATGATTAAGCACATTCTGGCCGTAGCTCGTGCGGTATTTTAATTTTCCGAGTATCTTGACAAGCTCCGGATGTATGCCGTTTACACCTGCGTCAACTACTGCGCGTTCACCGGTCTGACGTATGGTCTGTTCAACCTCGCGCTTTGATTTTTCGTACATCTCCTCAATGCGTGCGGGATGTATTCTGCCGTCGGAAATAAGCTTTTCGATAGTAAGTCTTGCTATTTCGCGACGAACCGGTTCAAAACTTGAAACGGTTATGGCTTCCGGTGTGTCGTCGATTATAAGGTCAACACCGGTTATTGTTTCGAGTGTGCGTATGTTTCTGCCCTCGCGGCCGATTATACGGCCCTTCATCTCGTCATTGGGAAGAGTAACCACCGAAACCGTGGCTTCTGCAGCCTGATCAGCGGCACAGCGCTGTATTGCGGTAGAGATTATCTCACGCGCAAGAGCGTCCTGCTCATCCTTGGTTCTCTGCTCAAAGTCCATAATTTTAACGGCCTTGTCGTGAGTGAGCTCCTCATCGAGATTTTGCAAAAGCAAGGTCTTAGCCTGTTCCTTTGTATAGCCCGAAATTTTCTCGAGCATATCGAACTGGCTCTTTTTGATTTTTTCAACCTCTTCGAGTTTTTTATCGGCTGTTTTGACCTTTTCGTTTAAAGCTTCTTCTTTTGCCTCAAGAGCCTCTGTCTTTTTATCGAGAGACTCCTCTTTTTGAATTATTCTGCGTTCCTGCCGCTGAACCTCCGCTCTGCGCTCTCTGTTTTCCTTTTCAGCCTCGGATCTCAACGAATGGATTTCGTCCTTTGCTTCCAAAATCGCTTCTCTCTTTTTATTTTCCGCTGTCTGAACAGCCTGATTTACGATTCTGGTAGCTTCCTCCGTAGCTGAGCCTATAGCAGACTCCGCCACCTTTTTACGGTGTACCTCGCCGAGTACAAATCCGACGACTCCGAAAACAACTGCAGCTGCGACTGCGGCTATTATAGCTATCGTTACAGGATTCAAAAAGTTCTGCACCTCCTTTTGGTTTTTAGTTTTCCGATTATCATGCTTGAAAATAAGAAAATTTATTGGTTTTTGACAGTGTAACGGTATCATTTGTAATACTGTTCGCATTTTAATACACTATCTAAGATATTTTATATCTTTTTATATAATAAGTCAAGAAAAAGCGGACCGTTAGGCACAAAAACTGTCGATATATAAGATACAAAAGACGCGCCGCAAAGACCTACAGCCGTTGCGACGCGCCAAACACGATTTTAAATTTTTAACGTATAGCCGAAACCGAATTACGCGAGCTTGAGATCCTCCCAAAGCTTTGAAAGAAGATCAAGCGTATCCTGGTCAAGATTGTGGAAGAACTGCGTTTTCACTTCCTGCTTGGGGTAGAGCACCTCGTTATCCTTATACTCATACCTGTCATCGCTGAGAACAGCCGTAACGGGGCAGAGATAGCCGAGATAATTGGCGTTGTGGAGTGCCACCTCGGGCTCGCACATATAATTTATAAACAGCTCAGCAGCCTTTTTGTTTTCAGAGCTTGACGGGATGCACATTACGTCAACAAATTTATTTGTTCCCTCCTTGGGGTAAACAAATGCAAGATCGTCATTTTCCTGCTTCATTGTGAGGTAATCTCCTGCGTAATACGGAGCCATTGCGGCTTCGCCCGCCTCCATCTTATTAAATACCTCATCCATAACATACGACTGAATCAGCGGCTTTTGCTCCTTGAGCTTTTCCTCCGCAGCGCGCCACTCATCGGGATTCGTCGAGTTTACATCGTAGCCGAGAAGATACTGTGCCACACCGAATGCGTCGCGAGAATTGTTGAATGTGAGAATTTCGCCGGAATATTTCGGATCCCACATAGCGCTCCAGCTGTCGGGCTTTTCGGAAACCATGGTCGTATTATAGATAAGTCCGACCATACCGCCCGTGTAAGCTACTGTATACTCGTTGTTTTCGTCAAAGAAAAGGTTTTTGTATTCGTCGCCGATACCCTCGTAATTTGTTATCACCGAATAGTCAAGCTTCTGTAAGAGTCCCTCGTTCTTTAAACGCTCTGCCATATAATCCGACGGAATTATAACATCGTAATTTACTCCGCCGCTCTTGAGCTTTGCATAAAGGTCCTCGTTACTGTCGTACATATTATAGTTGACCTTTATTCCCGTGAGCTTTTCAAATTCGGAGATGACGTCAACGCTTCCGCCCTCGCCGTCGGAAATGTACTCACCCCAGTTATATACATTTATTTCGGTACCTTTGAGCTCCTCGATATTATAATTTCCGAGAAGAGCGGCCGTATCAAGCTTTTCGGTTTTAAGTGAGCAGCCCGAAAGCATAAGTATTCCCGCAAGCAAGGTCAATGTTAATACAACAGAAATTATCTTTTTCATTTTTCACGTTCCTTTCTCAACCCTCTGAGCCTTTGGCTCTTTTACGTTCCTTCTTTTCGCTGCGCGCCTGAAGCACATTCATAAGAATCATAAGCACAAGCACCGATACAAATATCAGCGTCGATAACGCATACATATCGGGTTTTACCTTCTTCTTTGTCATTGAGAAAATGACTATCGGAAGAGTCTGGAATTTTGCGCCGCTTACAAAATAGCTGATTATGAAGTCGTCCAGCGAAAGCGTAAAGGCCATTATAAAGCCGGTTATTATACCGGACTTGATATTGGGAAGCACGACCTTGAAAAACGCGGAGGTCGGTGTGCAGCCGAGGTCCTGCGCCGCCTCCGAGAGATGGCGGTCGGTCTGTCGAAGCTTCGGCAATACGGAAAGTATGACATAAGGCAAATTAAACGTGACGTGAGCTATTAAAAGCGTGGGGAAGCCCAAAACGCTGCTCGACGACACTATTTTGCCGGCAAATACAAAAAGGAGCATCATCGAAACACCCGTAACTATTTCCGGATTCATCATAGGTACGTTTGTAACGGTCATAACGGCACTTCTCAGCCACCGTTTTTTCATTGCATTTATTCCGACTGCCGCCGCCGTTCCGATAATAATCGAAATAAGAGCGGAGGTAACGGCTAAAACAAGTGTGTTACGAAGAGCCGTAAGAGCCGTGGCGTTACGGAACATTTCGACATACCATTTCAGCGAAAAACCCGACATAACGCTTGTGCTGTTTGAGGCGTTAAACGAGAACACCACCATAACGAGCATCGGGGCATAAAGAAATAACATTATAAGAGCGATGTATATTTTTTTGAGAGCTTTCATATTATCATCGCCCCCTCTTCATTATCGGCAAAGCGATTCATAATAAGCATACATACTATTATGAGAAGCATCAGCACAAGTGAGAGCGACGCTCCGAGATTGTAGTTGTATGCTGACTGGAACTGCATTTCAATGGAGTCTCCGATAAGCAGGAATTTTCCGCCGCCGAGCTTTTGGCTGATATAAAAGGTACTTACCGACGGGACGAACACCATTGTTATACCGGAGATAACGCCGGGCAGGCTTAGCGGAAAGATGACCTTTTTAAGCACCTGAAGCTTACCCGCTCCGAGATCCTGTGCCGCTTCAACAAGGCTTTTATCAAGCTTTGACATAACGGAGTATATCGGCAGCACCATATACGGCAAAAAGTTATATACCATTCCGAGGATTACCGCGCCCGGAGTATTGATAAGCTGCGCCGTGGGCAGCCCCACAGCCTTTAAAAGCGAATTTATAAGGCCTGTATTTGAGAGAATCGTTATCCACGAATATGTGCGGATAAGAAAATTCATCCACATGGGGAGCATTATGAGCATCATTATGGTTCGCTGAGTGTTCGCACGGCTCTTTGCCATAATATACGCGAGCGGATATGCAAGAATAAGGCAAATGACCGTAGCCAAAACCGCATACCACGCAGATCTGCCGAAGATAGCTCCGTAGGATGAGAGCGCCTTGATATTGTCAAGGGTAAATGCGCCGCTGCGGTCGGTAAAAGCGTAGTAGATTACCATTATAAGCGGAGCCAAGATAAAAAGCACCGCCCATATCATATACGGAGCGTTTATGAGCTTTAAGGTGAGAGAAGACTTTTTCATGGCTTACTCTCCAATCTCGGAGACTTCGTCTTCATCCGTAAGCTCTGCATTGGGGTCGGAAAGCTCGTCAAATTCTTCGCTGAACGAGCTGTAATCGCCGTAAAGACCCGAATATTCGCTCTTTTTCATTATCTGAATTTCATCCGGCTTTATCGAAATACCTATACGGTCGCCGACTTCGGCTTTTTCGGTGCTCTGTATCATCCACTTAAAGCCTTTAATGTCAACGATTATTTCATAGTGAACGCCCTTAAACGTAACAGAGGTAACGTCGCCGGATAGCATACCCTCCCCTGGCGGCACCATATCTATATCCTCCGGTCGCACAACTACATCTACGGGTTCGTTAAGGCCGAAGCCCTTATCGACGCAGCGGCAGCGCATACCCTGGAATTCGACGTTGTAGTCGGAGAGCATAACACCGTCCACAATATTGCTTTCGCCTATGAAATCCGCAACAAAAGCGTTCTGCGGTTCATTGTAAATATCGGTGGGCGAGCCTATCTGCTGAATAACGCCGCCGTCCATAACCACTATGGTATCGGACATGGAGAGTGCTTCCTCCTGGTCGTGCGTTACATATATAAACGTTATGCCGAGCCGCTGCTGTATGGCTTTGAGCTCGCTTTGCATATCCTTGCGAAGCTTTAAGTCAAGTGCTCCGAGCGGTTCGTCGAGAAGCAATACGCGCGGTTTAACGGCAAGGGCGCGCGCAATTGCGACGCGCTGCTGCTGACCTCCGGAAAGCGAAGAAACATTGCGTTTTTCAAATCCCTTGAGGTTTACGAGCGAGAGCATCTCTTCAACGATTTTTTTAATTTCACTTTTTGACTTCTTCTGAAGCTTTAAACCGAAGGCGATATTGTCCGCAACGTTAAGGTTGGGGAACAGTGCATAACGCTGAAAAATGGTGTTCACCTGTCGTTTATGAGCAGGAACACCATTTATTTTTTTACCTTCGAAAATGACATCGCCGCTGTCCGGAGAGAGAAACCCGGCTATTATACGAAGTGTCGTCGTTTTACCGCAGCCCGAGGGTCCGAGTAAAGTGACGAATTCGCCGTCGTGTATCTCGAGACTCACATCTTTTAGTATAGGCTGGTCGTCAAAGCTTATTGAAATGTTCTTAAGGTCAATTATTACTGCTTTGTTTTCCAATTATGCAGCCCCTTTCCAACCGATAGATATTGTTGGGAAGTACAAAAGTATGCACTCCCTAATTGGTATGAGATAAATATAATTTGAAAATCATAAAAAGTCAATGTTTTTATCGAAAAACGGCGGAATATATTTTCCCGACGATACCGCCGAAGCCGAAACGAGCAAAAATGTGTGCTCTGCCGCATTTTCGTGGCATAAAAAAAGTAAGCGGGGAAAACATCCTCGCTTACCTTTATTTCTTTAAATTATTCCTGTGCGGGAGCGCCTACCGGGCATGTATCTGCACAAGTACCGCAGTCAATGCACTTATCTGCATCTATTTCATACTTGCCGTCGCCTTCGCTGATAGCCTCAACCGGACACTCAGCAGCACAAGCGCCGCATGAAATGCAGTCATCCGAAATCTTATATGCCATTTTACATGACCTCCTTTATTATGTTTAAACACATTGTAACATATATTTTTTGAATTTCAATACCATATTTGATAATGTAAAAAATTTTTTATCAGTCTTTGCTTTTTGCAAAAACGGCCTTGAGATTTGCGCCCTTTAAAATGAATATTTCGCGGAAAAGCATAACCGAGAGAAAAGAAATAGTACCGCCCATAAGCACGTCGCTGAAGAAGTGAGCGCCGACAACTATTCTGCTTACGGCAACAATTCCCGTGAACAATATCGGGCATATCCAAAGGGCGGCTCTTTTGCCCTTACTCTTTATACCGAGAGAATCCGCGAGCATTATAAGCCCGTAGCTCATTCCCGCGGCGCAGGTGTGACCGCTCGGGAAAGACTTGCACGCGTCTGTCGTGCCGAAGAGCGTCATCATTTGCGCCTTATCCATCTGACCGTTTCTCACATACCATCTTGTGAAATTCGCAAATCCGCCTATTGAAGCACCGCCGGCGGTATTCATCGCACGGTAACGCATACGGCCGAACGGGATTTTAACTATCGCAACCACGGCATTTGCGAGTATTACGGTGCAAATCATTGCAAACGCAAAGTTTATAAGCTTTTTTATTGATTCATCGGAGAAATTCTTTACGGCAAGGGTTCCGAACAGCATAAAAAGCGCCGCCAAAAACAGCGCAATCCCCGACAAAAAAGCCGAGCCATTGTAGCTCTCCGCATTCAGGTGTTGTAAAAGATAGCCCACGGTCTCACTTAAAAATGCGTAATATGCCGCAGTACCCGCTATGACGCCTATAACTTCAACAATATCCTTTATCGGGCGTTTTTTCCAAAATCTGCGAACACCCCAAAAGAGTATCTGTATACTGAATGCAAGCATAAAATAAACAGGCGCGCTGCCGACGCTCTCAAATGTGGCACCGAACGGGTCGTTAGTGTAATACGAATGTGACGCCAAAGCATGCCGCGTCAGGATATCACTCACCTGTAAATCGGTAAACGTAGCGGTTAAAAGAAGTCCGCCGAACAAAACTACAAACAGCAATATTGAAATCAGGGTTTTGGATTTTTTTGTCATTTCATGTACCCCTTTCGGATATTTTACATAAATTTTACCATAAATAAACATTCAAGGCAATTAAAACTTTTATCCTGCCGTATGGTTTGACAATGCATTTTGCGTATGCTAAACTCTTCCTAAAAAATCAACGGAGAGATAAATGAAAACACTTTACATATCGGATATGGACGGAACGCTCCTGAATGACGGCGGGAAAGTAAGCCGCCGCAGCGTCGAAATAATAAATGAGCTTATAAAAAACGGTATGCTGTTTACCGTTGCTACCGCAAGAAGCGCAATGTCTGCCGCAGAGCTTTTGAAGGATATTGACATATCCGTGCCGGCGGTGCTTATGAACGGTGTGTTTCTGTTTGATTTAAAGAACAAAAAAGCGGTTACCTACCACGAGATACCGAAGGACGCCTTTTTTGCGATAACGGAAATATTTGTGCGAAGGAACAAATCGCCGTTTGTCTTTTTCTACGGTGACGACGGAAAATTCACAATAGAATACACTGATTTCAAATTGCCCATTCACCGTGATTTTTACGAAAAAAGAAAGGGTAAATTCTTCGGCGAATTTAAAAAAGTCTCCGAATACGAGATTTTAGACGATATGCACCCCGTTTTTATAAGTCTTTCCGACGGATATGACGAGCTGAAGCCCATCTATGACGCGGCGCAGAAAATAAACGGAGTCACCTGTTCTTTTTACGCCGACACATACACCCCATACTGGTTTCTCGAAATATACAGCAGTAAGGCGAGCAAGGCTAACGGCGCACAGGAGGTTATGGCCCTGGTCGGTGCGGACAAAATCGCGGCGTTCGGCGACAACAGAAACGATATACTTCTGTTTTCGCTGGCGGACAGAAAATACGCCGTCAAAAATGCTGTCCCGGAGCTTCGGCAGATTGCCGATGAAGTCATAGGGGAAAACAATAATGACGGCGTAGCTGAATTTTTGAAAAAGGATTTTAAGGCATAATATGTTTTAAAATCGGTATTTTTTTGATGACGAACGACAGTACGGCGCATATAATATATGCTATAAACGGCATAAACACCGAACAATACACGGGATGCTCCGCAAAAACAGTCACTTTATCAAACGCATACAAAACGAGCATATGCGTAACATATATTCCGAGGCTGAGCGACGACAGGGCTCTTATGAATTTTTCCGGAATAACCCTGAAAAGCCGCTCCCATTTTATATATTTCGCTGCCGTAAACACGGCGGCTGCCATAGGCATACAGGCTATCGACGGGTAATCCATAAAAATGTCGTCAAGCTTCCCGGCTTTTTCGCTGACAATATATGTTCCGAAAAACATCAGAGCGGCTCCGAAAATACCCGACATATAAATAAGTATACGCGCCTTTTTGGTATAATCCTTGTTTTTTATAAGCCAGCCCATAAGAACATATATGAGATAGCCCTTTACTATCGGCGGAGTCAGCTCTTTAAATACGGGAAAAGCAAATTCATTGATAAGCGGCACTACCGAGAGGAACACAAAGCCGATAACGCACACATATTCTATGGTTTTGATGTTTTTCTTATCTGCGGCGAGCGAAAACAGCGGCAGGCACATATAAATGGCAAAAATGCAGTAGAAGAACCAAAAAATATAATTTGCCTCATTATTAAACATCGCGGCAAAAAGCTTTTTTATGCTGAACGGATCGGTCGCCTCTTTTAAAACAAACGGGCGAATAAAATAAACAAGCTGCCAAAAGAAAAACGGTATCAATGTTCTCGCTGCACGTTTTTTAAAGAACGTCTTTGTATCGTATTTTTTGCGGTAATCGAGCAAATTTGCGCCGGTTATCATAATAAATACGGGCACAGCGAAATGAGCTACGGTCTGCAAAAACATATATATGAACCAAAGGCGTGTTTTCTGATAATCAAAAACCCCGTTGGAGCAATGGAGAACCAAAACGGCAAAACAAGACAGAATATTGAGAATATCGATATAATAAAGCCTTTTTGGGCTGTTTGTTTCCCCGGCAGGCAATTTACCGCTCCCCATTTTATCAACTCCTTTTAATGTTTATATCATAAGTTACTTTGACCGTTTTGTCAATTACGCGCGCATAAAAAGGGTTTGACAACAACGCCGCTAAATGGTATTATAAACAGCGGAAATTAAAAATCTATACTTTATCGCTTCTCGGTAATACGAGGCTTTGATTTTTAATATCATACATTATATCGTGCGGCAAATCGGCAGATACCGTGTCCGATAATGCGCCCACGCCGAAAACGGTAAAATCGCAGAAATGCGTTTTTATATTTGCGGAACAAGCCGAAAGTAAGCTCCGCCTCGGATGTCCTCGCCGTGTAAAATTCAGAGGACAAAACTTAATATGCGGGTATGGCGGAATTGGCAGACGCGCAAGATTCAGGTTCTTGTGGAGGCAACTCTGTACAGGTTCAAGTCCTGCTACCCGCACCAAGCAGTACAAATCCGAACCCTAAACCAATCGGTGAAGGGCTCGGATTTGTCATTTTTATAGACTATCCGAACTTTAATTCAAAACGCAAAAATTAAATTCGGAGGTTGATTTTTATAAAAACAGAATTTAAAAACATCGGCGCTTGGGGCAGAATGCATTATGATTTTCTTTACCGCAACAATCGGACGGTCATCAATGTTATGCGGCTAAACGGAACCCTAAACAATTACCTTGCCGACATTGACCGTGATCCTTAGATATGTTTGATTCTTTAGTCCGACAAACGGCTGAAAACGAAGGCGTAACCGAACAGTTGAAATCAACCAATCAAATTGAACAAATCAGACGAATGAATAACATTCAAAGCAGGGTACGGGAATTTATCTTGAATGAACTAATCTATCAATAGTGACGAAAAGGCGGGGGATTCACCCTCGCCTTTTGCTTTATGCTCTTTTTTCTTATTCTTTTCATATTCCGCTTTCCAAGCGGTAAACTCCTCCTGTCCCTCTTTGGAAAGAAAGAATTCACGAATATCCGGCAGCATTGTACAAGCAATGGCTTCAAGAATATTATCCGGAATCTCCGATGTTCCGAAACGGTTTTCTAATATTCTGTATTTGATACGAACAAATAGTTGCTTGAGAATGTTGCCGTATTGCAGATTGCAGATGTCACGCCAATACGGAATCAGCTGTTTTTTTGAGTTCATTTATATCCATAAAATTCTCCGTTCAAAGGGTTTTAGGGATTTGCCCTAACAAGGTCGTGTGGACACAGGCGGCGATGCTCGCTAAGCCAAGTGTGGACACAAAGACGATACTTGCTAAGGTAATGCCGTAGCAACATCATCAGAATTTGGATAGTCAAATTCAGTGCTTGCTGAGACACAATCATAATAAATGTACTTTGTTATTGCTTATTAAATCAAAAAAGTCAAAAAATATTCAGATAATATAAACATCAAATAGTTTTTCTAAATCGTACAATATATTTTCAAGCGACAAATCTTGTGATATAATATAAAAAACATTATGTTGAGATGCTTTTTATGGCTGAAATAGAAAACCGTTATTATTCCATGCCTGAAATCATGAAATATCTCGTAATCAGCAGAGATACAGCGTTGCGTTGGATTGCCACAAAAGAGATACCTGCGCATAAAGTCGGAAAGAAGTGGAAGTTCAAGGCTTCCGAAATTGACGAATGGGTAAATAGCGACAAGGCGGAAGAGTAGGGAGACTGTTTTATGGGAATAATTCAAAAAATAATTTCCAAACATGAAGAAAAAGTAAAAGCCCGTAATGATATGTGCGACAACCTAATTATGCAGATTGATACAGCTCTGCAAGAAATAACTATCTTATTTTCTGATTTGCAGTCTTTTGTTGAGCCAAGCAAAGAATCAGAATGGCATAATCGCAATGCTTCTCTAATTACAAACGTCGCTTTAACTAATACTCAAAAATTAAAAAAGGCAGTACACTATAAACAACTATTGGAGAAACAAGCTGAACTATATCGTAGTGCTGACTCTCTTAAACAACAAATTAGTATTCATAACGATAGGGTTGCCGATTCCAAAATTCAAAATGCGTATACCTTGATTGGCGATGTTGAAGGGCGAAGATTAGACAAACAACAAATGACTTGTATTGTCAAAGATGCTCATAATCATCTTGTGATTGCCGGAGCAGGAACAGGTAAAACAACTACAGTAGTTGGTAAAATTAAATTTCTGTTAAAATCGGGAAAATATAAACCGGAAGATATTTTGGTATTGTCTTTTACAAATGCTTCAGCAAGTGAGATGAGCCAACGAATTAACAAAGAAACCGGTTGTAACATAGATGCATCTACCTTTCACAAACTTGGGTTGAATATTATTACTAAAGTAAATGGCATCGTCCCTAAAATTACGCAATTAAATTTGCGGAAGTTCGTTAAAGAGCAGCTGTTGTTGAATATGCAATCAGATGCATACTTAAATCTGTTAAGTTCGTATTTATTGTATAATCGCGTTGTTTCTAAGTCCGAGTTTGAGTTTAAAACGCAGGCCGAATATGAAGAATATTTGCGATTAAATCCGCCAACAACTATAAATAATGAAACAGTAAAAAGTTATGGTGAAATGGATATAGCTAACTTTTTAACACAAAACGGAATACAATATATCTATGAGAGCCCTTATAAAATCGATACACGCACAAGTGAATACGGCCAATATAAACCGGACTTTTATTTACCTGAATATGATATCTATATTGAGTATTTTGGTATAAACAAGAACGGCGAAGTTCCAACTTATTTCAAAGGCGCTAACGGAATGACAGCAAGCCAAACATATCAATCATCTATGAAATGGAAGCGAGAAACCCATGCTGCTAATAATACTGTCTTGATTGAATGTTATGCTTATGAAAAATTCGATGGCTTCTTGCTTGAAAACTTAAAAGAAAAACTTATTTTAAACGGCGTAAAGCTAACACCAAAATCTACAAAAGAATTATGGGAACAAGTGTCTGCTGACGGCGATTCTATTCTTGACGGCGTTATCGAGTTGTTTGAAACAGTTATCAATCTTATAAAAAGCAATGGATATTCAATTGCTACCGTGCGGCAGTTAAATGTTAGAAATAGTAATGCTCAAAACAATAATATCATTATATCACTTCTTGAACCAATATTTAATTCATATTGTGCTTATTTGCACGAACACAAGGAAATTGATTTCAATGATATGATCAATATGGCAACCCAGTTTGTTGAACAAAGGAAATATATCAGTCCTTACAAATATGTTATTGTTGACGAGTATCAAGATATTTCCAAGGCTCGTTTCTCATTGTTAAACAGTATGAGAAAATCTAATGATTATGATCTGTTTTGCGTGGGCGATGATTGGCAGAGCATTTATCGTTTCGCAGGTAGTGATATCGGATATATTTTGAACTTTGAACAATACTGGGGTCCTACCGAAATCAGTAAAATTGAAACGACCTATCGTTTTACTCAAAAGCTTATAGAAATTAGCGGAAATTTCATAATGCAAAATCCGGTTCAGATCAAAAAGTCCATCAAAGGGAAAACTGATACTGTAGGGTTTGCTTTAGGTGAAATTAGCGGATATACCGATAAGTTCTCCATTGAGTTTATGGCTAAAAGACTTGAAGATTTGCCGAGAGATAGTAGCGTGTTCTTCATCGGAAGATACTCCTTTGATGCAAAATTGTTGAGTGATAGTGGATTGTTTGAATGTCAATATAATAATGTTAGCGGATTCGTGGAAGTAAAATACCGAAAGCGAAACGATCTAAAAATGAGTTTTATAACTGCACACAAATCAAAGGGCTTACAGGCAGATTATGTCTTTATTATTAATAACAAAAAATCAAGAATGGGTTTTCCCAGCAAAATACAAGATGCTGCTATACTAAACTTATTACTCGATAATTGTGATCAATACCCATATGCAGAGGAACGCCGCCTTTTTTATGTCGCATTGACAAGAGCGAAGAAAAAAGCGTTTCTTGTTACTGTTAATCATCAAGAATCCGAATTTGCTATGGAACTCAAAGAACGCTACGGTAACGAACTTAAACGAGAACCATGGGAATGCCCGTTATGTGGCGGGAAATTATTGAGAAAGAAAGGACCGTATGGAGAATTCTTTGGATGTTCAAATTATAAAACTACAGGATGTAAATATAAAAGAAGGATTAATTAAAATAATCAGTCCGGAGAAATAAATTTTGCGGGCATTGTCGCAGCAAGCACTGAAATGCAAATACATCGGCGAATACAGGTATAACGATATTGTTCACCCAAACGGTATGCCGTCAATCGTTCCGGAGGATTTATTCAACCGTGTGCAGGAGCATATGGCGGCAAACAAAAAAGCCCCTCTATGTAGTCTACCACCATTTGATTGCCGTTATCAAAGCAGCGATTGCAACTATTGCTTCAATAACGAGATATGCAATTTCAAAGGCGGTAGGCATTTGTTTTTGTCAGAGGACGGTTCTTGAAACCGTCTTAATAACATTCTCTTTGTTTTGCTCATTATTCTTTAATTTCTGTTGTTAAACCGGGATTTTTAACACATAAACTCGGTCTTGACTATCCTACTAAATCGGTAGTATAATAGGGATATATTTTGAAACGGAGGATATGTTATGATTTCAACAAAAGGGCGCTACGCTTTGCGCGTTATGATAGATATAGGCCGCCACCAAAATGCCGCACCGGTCTCTGTTAAAGATATATCCTCAAGGCAGGATATATCGGTGAAATATCTTGAACAGGTGGTTTCAATTCTGAGTAAGGCCGGCCTTATACGCAGCTTTCGCGGCAATGCCGGCGGATACAAGCTCAATGTTGACCCCGAAAAATGCACGGCGGGAGACATTCTCAGAGTCTGCGAGGGTTCGCTGTCGCCCGTTGCCTGTTTACAGGACGAAAACAACTATTGCGAGCGCAGCTCATACTGTGAGACACTTGATTTTTGGCGCGGCTTTTACGATGTTATCAACAAATATGCCGACAGCGTAACTATTCAGGATTTAATCGACAAGGCAGTAGGCGCAAACGGCTCTTACTGCATCTGATAAAAATAAATTCGAAACAACCCATATACGGCATCGCAGACAGCACGCTGCCTGTTGCGCAAAAATATTTATTATAATACAAAGGCGGAAATTATGCTGAATCAGTTTTCACGTACCGAGCTGCTTCTCGGAAAAGAAGCCATGGAAAAGCTGCAAAATTCGCGCGTTGCCGTATTCGGCATAGGCGGCGTCGGCGGCTACACCGTGGAGGCGCTTGCAAGATCGGGCATTGGTAAATTAGACCTTATAGACGATGACAAGGTCTGCCTTACGAATATAAACCGTCAGATAATCGCAACGCATTCAACAATAGGAAAATATAAGGTCGAGGTTGCCGAAGAACGCATCAAGGACATAAATCCGGACTGCGAGGTTACAACGCATCGGAAGTTTTACACTCCGGAAACGTCGGCGGAATTTGATTTTTCACGGTACGACTATGTTGTTGACGCCATAGATACCGTATCGGGCAAAATCGAGCTTGTTATGCAGGCGCAAAAGAGCCAAACTCCCATAATCTGCTCAATGGGCGCCGGCAACAAGATGGACCCGACTGCATTTGAGGTGACTGATATTTATAAGACTTCGGTCTGTCCGCTTGCGAGAGTTATGCGATACGAGCTGAAAAAACGCGGAGTTAAAAAACTCAAGGTTGTTTATTCAAAGGAAAAGCCGCTTGTACCAATTGTGGATACGGCGGTAAACTGCCGCGATCACTGCATTTGCCCTCCCGGTACGGCGAGAAATTCCACACAAAGACGCGCTATCCCCGGCAGTAATGCGTTTGTCCCGTCGGTAGTCGGGCTGATAATAGCAGGTGAAGTCGTAAAAGATTTGACGAATTACAGGGCAAAATAAAGACACAAAAGGGTGTTTGAATATGACAAGAGACGAAGCATACGCGCTCCTTACGGAATACAACAAAGAGCCGTTTCACCTTGAGCACGCCGAAACGGTTGAAAAAACAATGATGTATTTTGCCGACAAGCTCGGCTACGGCGGCGACAGGGATTTTTGGGGAATCGTAGGTCTTTTGCACGACCTTGACTTTGAAATGTATCCCGAAGAGCACTGCATAAAGGAACAGGAAATAATGCGCGAAAGAGGCATTGACGAAAAGATAATTCACGCAACGGCAAGCCACGGCTACGGCATAACGGTAGACATTAAGCCGGAACACGAGATGGAAAAGGTCCTCTATGCGGTAGATGAGCTTACGGGGCTTATAGGAGCCGTTGTAAAAATGCACCCGTCGCACAGCGTACAGGATCTTGAGCTTAAATCCGTGAAGAAAAAATTCAAGGCGAAGAATTTTGCCGCCGGCTGCTCTCGCGAGGTCATACAGCGCGGTGCGGATATGCTCGGTATTTCGCTTGATGAGCTGATACAAGACACAATCGACGCCTTAAAGTCATTTCAGGACTGAAAGCATTAAAAATGTAATAATCAAAGCTTAGTTATTTTTTAACTAAAGGTGGCTATAAAAATACGGTGGGAACTAAATTTAAGCTCCCACCGATTTTTTATTTAATGCAAAGGATTGTCGCCGCCATCGTAAACTGAGCGGCATAATATAAGATATGGTTTAAGAATATGTTAAACTTTGTATTCTTGTTTTCGGCAAAGTACATACCCGAAAGCACGGCGTCGGACAGAGTAAAGAGGACACCGCCAACAGCCATAACAACCCAAACCTTTTCAAATCCGGTGGCAATTGCCGCTATGATGGCCGAAACCATAGTCAACGCCAGGAAGAAGGTATAGAGAAATACAATGAATTTAAACTTGCCGAAATGATTTTTCATAAGCTTTTCGGTCAATATATTGCCGATAGCTATAAGAAGCGATACGCCTATGGAAACAGCAAGTGTTTTGCCGGTAAATCTGTAACTTTTATAAATCGCCACGTTAAAACAGATGTGACCTAAAAGGAATGAGATAAAGCCGGAATAAAGATATGAATCCTTATCCTGCAAATAAATCCATTTCAAGTCAAGCCAAATATCGCCGACCATTCCGAGTATAAGTCCAAACGCCACCCAAAGGCCGAATTGAATATTGTCGCGGTTTGCGCTTGTTGCGGCAAAAGCGGTTGAAATAAAACAGAGACTCGCCGCCGCCTTGGCATACAGTGCGGAAATTCCGCCCTTTTTAACACGCAAGAACAAAAATATACCTGTCATAACAATGCCGATTGCCAAAAGCACCCAATATAATGTCCAGCTCATAGTTATCCCCCAAATTTATTTTCTGTTTAATCAATGAGCAGATTATATAATATTTCAACAATAATTGCAATAGCTTAGGCTGTTTTTTTGTTAAATAACAGACAATTTCCCGACAACGCTTTTAGTCTCGCCATCGTACAGGACAAAAACCGCAAACTTTTTTTATCGCGGAGGCAATTCATTGTACATTGCCTCAAAAAGCGCGGTTTCCAAAATACGCTCCTTTGTATCTCCCGTCATAAATTCACTTCCAAATAGTAGTAGCCGTTCGGTTACCCGTCAAGACTTTTTGTGGAAAATTTTAAAACACAGCGAACCGAACGCAAAATCCTTTTTTCGGGCTATGCAAAGAAGCCGTTATGGTATCGCTATATAAAAAAAGCCACGGAAAACCGTTGATTTCCCGTGGCTTTTGAAGTATTTGATTGAAAAATCGTAACCGATTATCTCTTTGAGAACTGCGGTGCGCGACGAGCGCCTTTGAGACCGTATTTCTTTCTCTCTTTCATTCTCGGGTCACGAGTCAAGAAGCCTGCCTTCTTGAGTGCCGGACGAAGATTTTCGTCGTACTGAAGAAGAGCTCTTGAAAGGCCGTGGCGAATTGCGCCTGCCTGGCCTGTTACACCGCCGCCCTGAACGTTGCAGACGATGTCGAATTTGTCAGCTGTGCCGGTGAGAGCGAGAGGCTGACGAACTATAAGTTTAAGTGTTTCAAGGCCGAAATAATCGTCGATATCACGATTGTTTATCGTTATTTTGCCTGAGCCTGCATAAACGCGAACTCTTGCAACCGACTTCTTTCTTCTGCCTGTGCCGTAAAAATAAGGATTAGTCTCGTACATTTATTTTTGCCTCCCTTTCTCAGAATTCTTTAACTTCGGGCTTCTGAGCCTCATGTGTGTGTTCGCCGTCTTTGAAGATACGAAGTCTTGTAAGCTGCTTTCTGCCGAGTGAGTTATCGGGAAGCATACCCTTAACTGCCTTTTTAAGAGCAAATTCGGGCTTTTCAGCCATAAGGGTCTTATACTGAATCTTCTTCATGTTACCGATATAACCGGTGTGATGATAGTACATTTTCTTTTCAAGCTTGTTGCCTGTAAGAACTATTTTGCCGGCGTTGATTACGATTACGTGATCGCCGCAGTCAGCGTGAGGAGCAAATGTCGGCTTGTGCTTGCCGCGAAGAAGCGTAGCAGCCTCTGCAGCAACGGAACCGAGGGTTTTGCCGTCAGCATCAAGAACATACCAATTACGGCTGATGTCGGCAGCCTTAGGCATATAAGTTGACATAAAACATAACCTCCGAATAATTATTTCTTTTTTATTGCCCGAATATATTATCACGAAGAAACGATTTCGTCAACACCGTTTTTTCAATATTTTAACGATTATATGATTTATCTCTCGTTTTCTCGCGTTTCCTCTTGTTTTCTGCTGTATTGCTTATTTATTATTTTTGAGTCTTTGCCTATCGCAAAGGCTCTTTCGGACAAAAGCGAGGCGGCGTTTTTCATGCAATACTCAAGGCTTATACCGTTTTCCTTTATTTTATGTATTTCGCATACTCCGAGTTTCTCGGCGGAAATATCGTTTTCGACGTCGCCGCTCAAAAGGATACACGGAACACCGAATTTTTCGGCTATGTCCGAGACCCTCTTAGGAAGCTTGCCGAATAGGGTTTGCCTGTCCGTCTTGCCCTCGCCTGTTATAACCGCATCGGAGCGACGTATTTTATCCTCAAGCGATGCAGCCCTTGCCAGCACATCAAATCCGCTTTGGAGCTCACAGTTCAAAAAGGCGGATAATCCACCGCCGATGCCGCCCGCAGCTCCGGCTCCCGGAAGATTTATAATCTTTTTGCCGGACGCTTTTTCAAAAATCTCTCCTATATTTCGTAAACCGTCATCCAAAAGCTCCACATCGTTCTTCGAGGCTCCCTTTTGCGGAGAAAAAACATAAGCCGCTCCGTTTTCTCCGCACAGAGGATTTGTAACGTCACACGCGAGAGTGAACTTTATATCCTTGAATCTTTCAAAATTCTCGGTTCGCCGTATTTTCTTAACTCTTATCATATTTTGACCGTCGGGCAAAACCTCGACGCCGTCCTCCGAAAAGAACCGCATACCGAGGGCATACAAAATGCCCGTCCCCGCATCCGTGGTAGCACTGCCGCCGAGTCCGAGAATTATATGTTTTGCCCCATGCTCCGCAGCGTCGCAAATCAGTTCTCCGCTTCCCAATGATGACACCTTCACGGCGTCGCGCTCACTGCTCTTGAGAAGCGTCAGCCCGCTTGCCGAGGCTATATCAATTACAGCGGTACCGTCGGGCAAAACGGTGTATTCCGCCGTGATTTCACGAAGCAGAGGGTCGTGCACCGCCGCTTTTCGAAGCTGCCCTCCGAGTATATCGTAAAAACAGCGAGAGGTCCCCTCTCCGCCGTCGGCAAACGGCAGAGAAAGCACCTCAAAATTTTTGTTACACCGAAGAAGTCCGTCTTTAACCGCGGCGCAAGCATCCTTTGACGTAAGACTCCCTTTAAAAGAGTCGCAAACAACAGCTATCTTCATAATCAGAACACCATATATCCGAATATTTCCTTGAGCGTATCGAGCGGCGACTGACCATCGGCAATCTTTACCGCGATGTGCTTTTTGCCGTAATCCATTATAGACACTCTGCCGCGCATCATGGAGGACAGGTTCAAAACCGTATTTGTATCTATATCGTTCACATAAAGGATAACGGAATTGCCCTTTTGCCCTATTTCGTATATACCCTTTGCGGCGGCAGTATTACGAAGAAGCGAAACATCGATAAGTCCCTGAACCGACTGCGGAATTTCACCGAATCGGTCGCGGAGCTCATCCTTAACGTCCTCTGCATCTTCGGTATTTTTAATGTCCGCAATTCTGCGATAAACCGCAAGCCTCTGAGGAATGCTCTTGATGTAATTATCGGGAATGTGAGCGTCTATCTGCATATCTATGAGACACTCCTTCTTACGCGAAATCGGCTTTTCGCCCTTTTCCTCCTCCACGGCTTCACCGAGAAGCTGCAAGTACATATCGTAGCCTACCGCCTCCATATGGCCATGCTGCTGTGCACCGAGGACGTTGCCCGCTCCGCGAATTTCAAGGTCACGCATGGCAATCTTAAAGCCGGAGCCGAATTCGGTATATTCCCTTATTGCCGAAAGTCGCCTGTTCGCTATTTCCGACAATTCCTTGCCACGCTTAAACGTGAAATATGCCGACGCTCTGCGTGTGCTTCTGCCGACTCTTCCGCGTATCTGATGAAGCTGGGCGAGCCCGAGCCTGTCGGCGTCCTCGATAATCAACGTATTGCAATTCGGAACATCGACGCCCGTCTCAATAATGGTGGTGCAAACGAGTATGTCTATATCGCCCTCAAGCAAGTCACGCCAGATTTCAGACAGCTCCTCCTCGCCCATTCGGCCGTGCGCCACGGCTATACGAGCCGACGGCATCATTTCCTTTATCTTAGCCGCCGTGCTTTCGATTGATTCGACACGGTTGTGGAGATAATATACCTGACCGCCTCTGCGAAGTTCCTTCTCCATGGCCTCGCAGAGAATTCCCATATCATGCTCTATAACATATGTCTGAACGGGGTATCTGTCCTGCGGAGCCTCCTCTATTACGGACATATCGCGTATGCCGGTCATAGCCATATTAAGCGTTCTCGGGATAGGCGTCGCCGACAAGGTCAAAACATCAACCGTTGGGAACAGCTCCTTGAGCTTCTCCTTTTGAGCCACGCCGAAGCGCTGCTCCTCATCGACTATTAAAAGGCCGAGGTCCTTAAATTTTACATCTTTTGAAACAAGACGGTGTGTGCCTACGATTATGTCAAGCGAGCCGCGCTTCAAATTTTTAAGTATTTTCTCCTGCTCCTTAGGAGTTCTGAAGCGTGACAGCATCTCTATCTCGACAGGGAAACCGTCAAATCTTTTAAGTATGGTACGGTAATGCTGATACGCGAGAATTGTTGTGGGAACAAGTATCGCGCATTGCTTACCGTCTGCCGCGCATTTAAAAGCCGCACGAAGCGCGACCTCGGTTTTTCCGAAGCCGACGTCGCCGCAGAGAAGTCTGTCCATGGGATAAGGCTTTTCCATATCGCCCTTTATTTCATCGATTGCTCTGAGCTGATCGGACGTCTCGTCATATTCAAACCGCCGTTCGAAATCGCTCTGCATATCTATATCCGGAGAAAATGCATAGCCGGGGCTGTTTTGCCTTTTTGAATACAGGGCTATGAGCTGATCCGCCATATCCTTGACTGCGGCACGAACCTTATTTCTCGTTTTTTCCCAGTCCTTGCCGCCGATTTTATTCAGCTTTACTGTTCTGCCGTCGTCCTCGTGAGGGCCTATATATTTTGAGACAAGGTCAAGCTGCGTTACCGGGACATACAGAACGTCGCCCTTTGCATACTTGATTTTGATATAATCCTTGGTTATTTTGCCGACCTCAAGCTTATTGATGCCGTCAAACACGCCTATACCGTGGAGCGAATGAACAACGTAGTCGCCCTTTTTAAGCTCATCAAGCGAGTGGAGGCTCTGTCCCTTTTTAAACCCGCTCCTGCTTTTTCTTTTTTTGGACGCAACGGCGTTTCTGCCATAGGTAAAGGCATAAAATTTTTCGTGCGGATAGCCGAAGCCGCCCGAGAGCGCACCGGGCAAAACCGAAACTCTGCCACGCGGAAATTCGGCGGGCTCGAGCGGAAAATAAAGTGCCGGAACATCCTCGTTTTCGAGATCCTCAGCAAGGTTTTTTGCAGCCTTTTCCGTTCCTCCCATTACTACAACCGTCGAGTCCTTTTGAACAAGCGGAGACAAATCGTCCAAGAGTATGTCGAGCTTTCCGTTCCATACGGGAAGCGTTGACGCCGTAAACGTTACAAGGTCGCGTACCGGTACGTCAAACGAACCGCGCGCAAAATCGTCGAGAAAAACAGTATCCTTTTTTTCATATTCGCGTGTAAGCTCCGGGAAGGTCATCGTAAACTCGTCGAGTCCGCGGCAAAGCTCGCCGTCCTCAAGGAGATATTTGATATCCTCGTTTTGGAGCTTTATTGCGGTATTTGCCTTCTCCTTGACTCCGGCACTCTCGCAAACAATAAGCAAAAGCGAATCGGCATAGCTTAAAATTGTCGCATTCTCTTCGTAAGCGAGCGGAAGATACTTATCGGCAGAGCTTAAGCTCACGCCGTTTTTGAGCCTGTCTATATCCTTTTGCAGCATTTCGCGAGCCTTTTTGGCTCCCTTACCCTTTATGGTATCATAAAATGCGGTAATCTTTTTCATTAAGTCGTCGCCGCCCGAAAAGACTATCTCGGTTGACGGCATAAGCGTCAGCTTATCAACATTGTCGGTTCTTCGCTGAGACATTATGTCAAAATGAGCCATGGTGTCAACGGTATCGCCCCAAAACTCTATTCTGACGGGATTTTGGTCGTCGGGCGAAAACAGGTCGAGTATTCCTCCGCGCACGGAAAACTGACCTACTCCCTCCACCATATCGGCTCTCGTATAGCCTGCGGAAAGAAGCACACTCGTTATGTCGCCGAGCTTAATATCCTCGCCTCGCCTTATCGTAAGCGAATGTTTTTTTAAGTCCTCGGGCGGAATAGTCCTCTGAACCGCCGCCTCTGCGGAGCAAACCACTATATCGGCGGTGCCGTTTAAAATATTTGTGAGCGCATTTATACGGCGCTGTTCATATTCGTGGGAACGATTTTCCGCCGAGGTAAACGAAAAGTCCCTCGCCGGATACAGAAACGAATTCTTACCGAAAACACGCAAATCCTCGCAAAGCTTCGTCGCAGCCGCTTCGTCGGGCATAATGACAAGAGCCCTGCGGCCTAAATTACCGCAGAGCGAATTTATAATATGAGCCTTATGGATTCCCGAAACGCCGAGAACTCCGACAGGCAGATTTTTGCTTTTTACCGCCTTTTCGAGCGTCTTATATTCGGGCGAGGTCTTTAAGACCTCAGCAAATGCTGACATATTAAATTAAAGCTCCTTCAGGAATTATATTTATTCATGGCTTCGTCTGTTTTGCCGTCCAGAATAAGCTCCACCGCACAGCAGGCATTATCAAGTGCCTTTTTAAGCTCCGGTGCCTCGTCCTTTTTGTACTCGGAGAGAACCCATGCGGCAAGGTCGTAATCGGGATGAGGCTTTTTGCCGCAGCCGATTTTGACTCTCGGAAAATTTTGGCTGCCTATACAGGATATTATGCTCTTTATACCGTTATGACCGCCGTCTGAACCCTTGCGGCGGATTCTCAGTCGGCCTACGTCAAGCGATATATCGTCAAAAATCACAATGATTTTTTCCGGAGGTATCTTATAAAAATCTGCCGCAGCCTTTACGGCCTCTCCGCTTAAATTCATATAGGTCTGCGGCTTCATTACAATGCAGCGGTGCGAGTTTATAACCGTATCGGCTATAACCGCCTTGAACTTGAGTTTATTTATTTTAAAACCGTGCTTTTCGGCAAGAAAGTCAACGCACAAAAACCCCGAATTATGACGTGTCAGGGTATATTTTTTCTCGGGGTTACCGAGTCCTGCCACTAAAAATTCGGGTGCGCCGACAGCTTCCGTTTTTTTGAATCTGCCTAACATTATTGTGTTTACCTGTCCTTATTTATCTTTTAGGCACCAGCCTATCTTATTGACCTGACGTGCTCTTGCTATACCGAGCGAATCGCCGGGAACGTCCTCTGTTATTGTGGAGCCTGCCGCGGTATATGCGCCGTCACCGACCGTCACGGGAGCTACAAGATTTGTGTTACAGCCTATAAACGCATCGTCGCCTATGGTGGTTCTGAATTTCGCCTTGCCTGTATAGTTGACAGTTACCGTTCCGCAGCCGAAGTTTACCCTCTTGCCCACGTCGCTGTCGCCGACATACGTAAGGTGCGAAACCTTTGTGCCGGTATCTATATTGGAATTTTTCACCTCGACGAAGTTGCCGAGATGCACCTTTTCGCCTATCACCGAATTGGGCCTTATGTGAACAAACGGGCCTATATTTACGCCGCTCATTATCCTTGCGTCAAAGCTTTGAACGCTGTTTAAATACGCATCGTCGCCGACAGTTGTATTGTGAAGAAGCGTATTGGGCCCTACGGTGCAGTTTTTGCCTATCGTTACGTTTCCGCGTAAAATCGTGCCGGGCAAAATAAGCGTACCCTCGCCGATTTTTACGTTCGGGGAAATCATAACTCCGTCAAAGCACGGGATATTCACACCGCAGTCAAGCTGATGCTCTATCTCTCTTAAGCGAACAGTCTCGCTGATTTCGTGAAGTGAGCACATATCATAGACGGCACTCGTTTCGCATCTGCAATCGGTTTGGAACCGTGCTTTTTTATCACAGGCGCGAAAAAGCTCCTCAGCAGAGCGCGATGCGCCGTTTTTAATGAGTGTCATGAGTTTTTTTGAAGAGAACACATACGCTCCGGTCACGTCCTCACCATTAGGCTGTCTTGAAAAGACTGCGGCCGCCTCATTTCCCTCGTTCACGCAGAGAGAAAGCGCGTTTTTAAGAGAGCTGCCGCTCATAAGCGGTACATTTCCATAGAGAACATATATATAGTCAAATTCGTCTGCAAAGCCGTCGGCTGCAAGCAGAAAATCGCTGTCATTTTCGGCATCCGGCGATACAAACACCCGGCTGTCGCCCTTTATTGCTTCGACACCGGAGCTATCACTTTCAATTATAATTGCCGTTTTTTCCGCATCAGCCTTTTCGGCATACGACTTCACATACGAAATGAGCGGCAAAGACAAAGCCTCACACATATAAATGGGTTTTTCGCGTTTTTTATTATCTGCGGCTATAATCAGCGCACCTGTTTTAAGAGCCATAAGAGCACTCTCCCAATATATTTGTATTCTGCCGCCGTATCTGCCCGATACCTCTGCAACAACAATATTATTGTATCACAAAATGTCTTTTCTTACAATAAAAACATCCGCCTCATTGCATACAACAAATCAACACTCCGGCCCGACTTGTTAGTTTTTACCAATATAAGCAGTTTAATTTTGTAGTGTTTTTTCGAAAAAAGTTCTTTTCTTTTTTTATTTTCTCTGATATATTATACACAGGAAGGATCCTAAAACCCATTTTAAAAAAAGGAGAGATAATCCATGGATTTCAGTTCTATCTTTGAAACAATCAAGGGCTTCTTCGAGGCTAACGTGCTTCCGACCCTTAAGCCTATCATCGACGCTATAATGGGTCTCATCGGCGGCATCATCGGCGGCAAATAATCAAGCCAATCGACAAGCGGTGTAATTTCGGTTACACCGCTTGATTTTTTATAAGGATTTGTTATGAAGCACTTTAAAATCTCATTATGTATATTGCTGATGCTCGCGTGTCTTTGCTCCTGCGGCAAAAAAAAGCAGGAGGATTATACCACACCTGCCGTCTCATATTCCGAAACAACCGTTCCCATAGAAACGACAACAAAAAAGGTTGAAAAAACCACAGCCGAATCCACGAAGCCTCAAAGCACGGCTCCCGCCGCAACCGGCACGGAAACAACAGAATACGAAGCACAATACGGCGATTCGCAGCTTGACTTCGATACGGACAACAAATTTGTTGACGCCGTAGTCGCGAAATACGGAATTGACCGCGAAGGTCTTATAACCGCATATTCGGTAAAGGGCAGAGACAGTAACTACATCTGGCAATTTAACGGCAGCCGAGACGAAAACGGCAAGCTCATAAGAAACGCCGACACGCTTAAATACGTTTATTACGTAAACGCCGATTGCTCCAAGGTAAGCCGTACCGGCGGCTATACGGGAAATGACGGTTGTTCCTTAAAGGACGGACTGACGGTATTTTTACTTACACAAAAGGTTCTGATACCTAATTTGCAGGAGCAGATAGACCAAAACTCATAATCACAATATAAAAATATGTCGGACTGTAAAAAGCACGTTTTTACAGTCCGATTTTTTGTACGTATTTCAAAAAACTCTGACGGAGATTTTAAGACGCTGTTTTTTTGTCTCTCCGATTTTGCCGCAAAACACAAACCGTCCCTTGTGCCGCACCGATATTATCTCGTCCTCTTTCGGTATATATGATGAATTGACGGTCATTTTGCCGTTTACAAATATAAGCTTTTGCATAAAAAGCTACTGTGACTCGCTGCGCGACATTTTATAAACCGCGGCAACCATCGCGTCAAGCCGCAGAGACGGCACCGTAACCGTCCGCTCCTCCGGCAGGGCTCCGACAGAGTCCGGAGGAGATAAGGTCATCTCACATCGCACCGTGGTGTGCTTGACCCTATCAAGATTGTCGAGCACAAAGCGTGCAACCTTTTTTTCGCAAAAAACGTATCCGCAATTATCATCCGTGAGAATATCACCTATTGTCTCTCTTGATACCGAGCCCCATAAGCGTACCGAGAAAATCACGGTGAGTGAGCTCGTCGGCAAACTTTTTTGCCACCGGTGAAATTTTCACCCACACAAAATCGCATTCGGCTTCTTTTTCCTCCTCGCTCTTTTCGCCGAAAAGAGCCGCACGACGCTCGGCAAGCGGATAGCCGCCGTAAAGATACACCCTCGAAAACAGCTGTGCAGATGCTAAAGTGCTTTGCTCGTCAAGCGTTAAAAAATCGGAGCTTACGGTTCTTCGCTGCTCGACGGCGCGCAGCGACAACTCCGCGAAGCGCTTCTTCAGTTTGTTTTCGTCATTGTCCAAAATCCGAACGCCTCCTTTAAATCGATAATATATCTATAATATAATATCAAAACACAAGTCGTGTGTAAAGTACCGTTAAAAAGGGACGA